>Ga0114995_10003170_pt1 | contig 11263 bp, 9 predicted proteins | sample ArcticOcean_MG_C_11_FD_87038 | JGI IMG/M metagenome (GOLD analysis project Ga0114995, IMG submission 87038) | Marine microbial communities from western Arctic Ocean - ArcticOcean_MG_CB2_154 | ecosystem: Environmental > Aquatic > Marine > Oceanic | place: Arctic Ocean: Canada Basin | collected... | reverse complement strand
TTTCGGTGCTTTCGGCCGCGCGTTGGCGCGACTGTTGGACGGGCTGCGCTTGCACATCTTCAGCAGCGCCACCGAGCACCAGCCGCCAGCGACGACGGCGTTCGGAGTCAGAGACCCAGGCCAGCGTTTCGGTCATTTCGGTCATCTCGGTCATCTCGGTCATCTCGGTCAATCTCGATCTGGCGTTGCTCGACGATCAAGCACCACGGCCAACTGCTCACTGAACTCTTCGATCGGTTGGCCGGGGCCGACACCGAGCATGTGTCGCACCGTCATCAATACTTCGGCGGCGCGCCGAACGTCGACATCGGTTCCAAAGCCAGTCGTGCGCGGCGGTGCCTGATTAAGCAGCAGCGCCATGATCTGTCGGCGCTCGGCTGCTTCGAAGGCCCCGAAAGTCCGACGAAGCAAAACAAAGACCGAGTCAAACTCGGCAGGTTTCAGCGACGACAGCCAACGATCCACGACACCGAGCAGGTCGGCATCATGCACCAGGACGGTGCCGGAACCGGCGAGGAATCCCTCGATGAATGCAGCGCCAGTTGCTGGTGGCGTTCCGCCCGACAACGCCTGTCCCAGCCGCTGCTCGACATCGCGCGTGGTCCACGCGCCGCCGTCGTGCAGCAGCCTGGTCGCTCTACCTTGCACCAGGCCGTGCCCAGAACGGGCTCCCGCCAACTGTGCAAGCACGTTGGGGAGGGCTTGATCTCGCGCCGGATGTGACAGGACGGCGAGCGCTGCCTGCACGCCAGTGAGCCGTTCGACCATCACTGCTGCACCGTCGTCATCAAGCTGGCGACATGCCACGCCGACACCGGCGAGGATCCGTACGACAATCCCGTCAAACACAGAACGCATCGAGGACGCGTCGGTCTGGCGAACATCGCCATACCGCAGCGCGTTGGCCAGCGGCACCGCAGCGTCCATCAATTGGCCGACGTCGGGATCGGTCGCGGCACGCTCGGCGAACAGCACAACACACGGCTCGACAGCGTCGGTCAGGTCGCCGAACAGCGCCGACTCGAGCACTCCAACCAGATCAGCCAGGCCGCTCGCTAACCGACCACGTTCGATCAAACGGTTGGTCGCTGCCGACGCGACGGTCGTGCCGTAGCCCGACTGTTCGATCAGACGCACCGACAACTCGGGCTCCCAGGCGACACGCCACGTTTCACGGAAAGTGCCAGACGAGCCCCGCCCCTCCTCGGGCACGCCCCACGGCACACCAATGGCCAGCAGTCGATGCAACAGGTGCGACTTACGCAGCCCGGTCGGCGTACGCAGATCGACTTCGACGGTACGCGTCGCAGCTTCGGGTTTAAGGCGAGCTGCTTTTTGTGCCTTCGCGAGGTCGCGGGCGAGCGGTACCTGCGGGGCCGATTCGGGCACCGACCCGAGTGCGTCGCCAACGACGAGTTCGTTGCGCACCACATCGAGGCCACCCATCACCGCATCAGCGGCATCGAGCACTTCGGCCAGCCCAGGGCGCGGCCGGTTGCGCATCGCTGCGAGCGTGTTGGCGAGTCGAGTGCCACCAATCAGGTGGTCGGGTGATGCCGCATGGCCGCGCGAGCGCAACACGTGTGCCGCGTCGACGAAGAATCGGGCGACCCCGTCGGGGCCCGGATTGCGGAACATGTGGTCGTACCAGCCGGGGCTGCCCACCCCTGCGCCGTAGCCCGATGACTGTGTGAGCCTGCGATGAGTCCAGGGCACCCACGCTGCTGCGACCTTGACCTTGGCCATGCCGCGCAGCGTCGCTGCGTCGGCCTTGACCGGGTGCGCATCGAGGTCGAGCGCCGGTACGTGCCATGCACCACAGATCACAGCGATTGTTTCGTGCCCGTCTTTCTTCGCCACGCGAATCGCGCGCCGCATGTGGGCTTCTCGACGCTCTTCGCCCTGCGACGGAATCGTGCCGTGGCGCGCTGCGGTCATTGCTTCAGCAACCGCCGCGAAGGCAGGGGGCCCGTCACCGCGATGCTCGATGACGTCTTCCCACCACCGTTCCGGATCGTCGTCGCCGGCCGCTGCGGCGAGTGCGCGGAGCGGGTCGGGCGGCGCCCGGTCGACAACTGCATCCTTTGCCACGTCTTGGCCCAGCGTCGGGGCCTCGTCGCGAGCCGCATCGGCAAAGGTGTTGGTGAGTGGCAGGTCAATGGCGCGGACTTCGATGCCTCGCTCGTTCGCCCATGCAATGCCCTGCCACTCGGGGCTGAACGATGCAAACGGGGCAAAGATCGCCCGCGCCGGCTGAGCAACGACGTAGCCGAGCAGCGCAACCGGCGGAAGGAGTTCGGGGTGGCCAATCCACGACAGCGTCGACTGGACATCGGCCGGAGCCTCGACGAGGACAATCGACGGCTGGATCACAGCGAGCGCAGCCAGCACCGACCGCGCCGATCCTGGCCCATGGTGGCGGATCCCCAGTAGGTGAACAACAGGCGCAGTGGGTTCGTTCACTTGCCCACCGTTCACGAGTCGAGTGCGCGACACGCCTCGTAGAAATCGCCCCAGTCAGCACGGTCGGCCACGACGCCTTCGAGGTACTCACGCCATACGACAGCATCGTTAACCGGGTCGCTGACGACGGCGCCGACGATGCCACCAGCAATGTCGGTGGCGCGCAGTTCACCATCACCGAAGTGCGCAGCCAGGGCGAGGCCGTTGGTGACCACCGAAATTGCCTCAGCGGTCGACAGCGTGCCTGTCGGGACCTTGAGGCTCGTCCGCTGGTCGGCAGTCATCCCCGAACGCAACTCACGGAACACGGTAACAACGCGCCTGATCTCGTCTTCGGCAGCAGGAACCTCGGGAAGCGCCAAAGCGACACCGAGCTCGGCAACACGTCGACTGACAATCGAGATTTCTTCTTCGGCCGTGGCGGGGAGCGGGAGCACGACAGTGTTGAAACGACGGCGCAACGCGCTCGACATGTCGTTCACGCCACGGTCTCGGTTGTTCGCCGTGGCGATCAGGTTGAAACCTCTGATCGCCGCGATTTCGCTGTCGAGTTCCGGCACGGGGAGCACCTTCTCTGACAGGACGGTGACCAGCGCGTCCTGAACTTCGGGCGGCATACGAGTGAGCTCTTCGACGCGCACGAGCGCGCCGCGCTGCATGCCTCGATACACCGGACCCGGCACAAGCGCCTCGCTTGATGGCCCCTCGGCGAGCAGGCGTGCATAGTTCCAGCCGTAGCGCAGCGTTTCTTCGGTGGTCCCAGCGGTTCCCTGGATCAACAGCGTTGAATCGCCGCTGATCGCCGCCGCGAGATGCTCGCTCACCCAGGTTTTTGCCGTTCCGGGCACGCCGAGCAGCAGCAAGGCCCGATCGGTAGCGAGCGTTGCCACAGCGATCTCGATGAGCCGCTGCTGGCCGACATACTTCGGCGAAATCACCGTGCCGTCGGCGAGCTCACCGCCAAGCAAGTACCGGACCACGGCCCACGGCGACATCTTCCAACCAGGTGGCCGAGGACGATCATCGTTTGCGCTCAATGCCGCCAGTTCGTGGGCGAACTGCTGCTCAGCGTGAGGCCGCAGGATTTCAGAATCGCTCATCGATACCGACGTTAGTGATCTGTTGTCACAATGAGTACTGCAGGTGACCGATCACGCAGATCTGCTGCGACAATAGAGCGATGTCTGCCATCAGCGCTCGGGGTGCGAAGAAACTTCAAGACGAACTCGAAAACTACGCGCTCTCGATGCCCGAGGCTTGGTTCGACACCCCTTGGGACGACGAACGCGTCACCAAAGTTCGCAAGAAGATCTTCGCAATCTACGGCAGCCAGGACCGTCCAAGCATCGGCGTCAGGCTCCAGGAGTCCCACGATGAAGCCACGGCGCTCGATGGCGCTGCCGCCATGCAATACGACACTGGTTGGACCGACATCCCTATCACCGGGCTCGACGACAGCATGAGCGCGCGGCTGCACGATCTGATCGAAGAAAGCTTCCGGATCATTGCGCCACAGGCCCTGATCGATCAGCTCGACGACGAACTCACCGACTGAATTCCGGCTGAATTCCGGCTGAATTCCGGCTGAGCACCGGCTGAAATCGCGGCCTGGACCCGCGGATCAGGTCGACAATTCGTCGAGCATGCGATGCCGGGTCGTTGCCAGGTCGCCAAGCACGGTGGCGAGTCCGTAACCGGGTGAGACCGAGTCGACGGCATCCAAGATGTCAGCAATGTCGAGGAGTGCATCGGCCCGGACTCGAGCGAGCAGATTGATCAGCATGGCGCGATGCGGATGGCCAAGCGTGCCGTCTTCGAGCGACTGAGCAAGCACGCCACCGCTCTCGGCCCCTGGCCAATTCACCAGCTGCGCGAGTTCGGGTGCAATCGGCAGTTCTGGCAGCTCGGCAAGCGCCTCGGGTGTGACCGTGGCATTCGGGTGGCGGGCTGCGAGGTCGGGGAGATGCCCGACGAGCCAGCGACCGGTTGAGCCAGCGCCGACCATGACGCGCGTGCGCCGCACCGGGTCCGAGCGGTGCCGGACCAGCATGGCGGGCAGCAGTTCCGGCGCGATGCGCCAGCCTGCGGTCACGAGCGTCAGCATCCATTCGTCTTCGAGCACAGGCCACGACGCCGTGATGTGATGCCAGCGATCCACCGCAGCCGGCACACAGGGTCGCCGATCGTCACCATCGGGTATCGCCAACTCATCGAGCAGTGGCCCAGGGATGACGCCGGCGCGACGCACCGCTGTTGTTGCAGCAACCAGCGCGAGCATCCGTTCAGACGCGGAGGTCCGTGCGGTGTCAGCGACCAGGTCGGCAATGAGCTGAGGAGCCTCGGGCGGCTCGCGTCGGTCGGTACCGAGCAGTGCCGTGGTCACCAGCGCCTGCCAGTGGTCATCAACTGACTTCATGCTGCGCTCACAAACGACGTGTTGGCGCGCGGACCAATGTCGACGGTGCGGTCCGGCAGGTGGATTGAAAGTGGCACGACTCCGTGCGGCGTCCACTCGACGGTGAGGTCAACTTCGCGGCCCTCCGACACTGCAAGCAGCATCGCAAGGCCTGCATCGAACTGGCGTGTGCCCGCATCGAGAACCGGCAGGCTGCCGGTTGCATCGGCCAGCGCCCACACGCCGCCTGACCTGGCAAGACGTGCCCGGATCGTGACGGGGAGCCGATCGAGCCACGGCTCGCTAACGAGCATCGAGCCCACCTCATCGCAGCCTTCGGCAATGGTGTGCGATGGCGGCGAAACCGGCTCGACCGGCAATGCGTATCGGGCACCGACGAGCGATCGCAGTGCGGGCCCGGGGTAGCGGTGGATGTCGGCATGAACAGAGGTCCCCACCCTGAGCGACGCGTCGAGGCTCTGCTGGTAGGCAGCAAACGACAGACAGAGCGCCCATCTACCCGACGACGTTCCACGCAACCAATGACGACGGACTTCGATGCGGTCCTCGCGCACGTCGCTCCGCCCGGCCACGATCCAGTGGTCGGTGTCGGGAACACCGGCAAGCACATCGGCTTGCTTGACCTGCCAGCCAACCGACGTGGCAACGGCATCAGCGAGCGGTCCGGGCAGCGAGCCGAGGTGTCGGCCGGCCTGGGAAAGCAGGTGGAGGAGGCCCAGTTCGGCGAGCACTTCGTCGTGCCAACCGGGCGATGCTCCAACGAGGCCGGCGAGGCGGCGGATGCGATTGGCGAGGCTGCCGGCCTGGGCATCGACCAGCCGAGCGGCGAGATCGTCCCACGTTGCGTAACGGGCGAGCGACGGATCGGCCAGGCCGGTGCGGATCCGGTCGTCGAGCCAGCGATCGAGTTCTGACAGCCCGCCGTGCATCCGTTCGACACGATCGTTGCGAGCCGTGTTGCGATCGGGCTGTGGCACTGGTTGAGTCGGGTCGCTCTCGCCGATCGCATCTCCGGCCTCGACCGTTTCGGACGCTGCTGGTTCTGGCGCGGTCGATTCCGAAGCTGTATCGCTGCTTGCACCGTCGACATCAGTGGAACGCGATGCCGTGGTCCGTCTGGCCGACCGACGATCAATCCAGGTACTGACATGTGCCGGTGGAGGCGTGTCGACGACCTGGTCACGGACCCAGAGCAGCAACAGTGCCAGGGCATGTTTACAGGGCGTTTTGCGGCTCGGGCAGGTACACGTGAAGCCGACATGCTGATGGTCGACCATCGTGTCGTAGGGCTCAGATCCGCTCCCCTGGCACGATCCCCATAACGCGGCGTTGTCGGCACCGAGGCCGGTCCAGCGCGACGGCGAGGCAAGTGGTTGGGCTGCGGTGACCGCCGCTGCTGATGGCGCAACTGATTCGACCTGCTCGATCGACCACCGGCTTGTTACCACCCTCTTGAGAGTACCGACCTGAGAGTGCCGACCATGCCCTGACCCAATACATGCGACATGATGTTGTGGTGACCAAGCTGGCCCCGACGATGCGCGTGATGACGTGGAATCTATGGTGGCGGTTCGGGCCGTTCGAACAGCGGCTGCCGGCGATCATCGACACGATGCGCCAGGTCGACGCTGACGTGCTGTGTCTACAGGAGGTGTGGTCGAACAACGAGCGTGACGTTGCTGACGAGATCGCTGCAGCCCTCGACATGCACGCCGTGCGGACCGACCCTGTGCTCTGGAATGGTGAATCGTTCGGGAACGCGATCCTCTCGCGCTGGCCGATCGAACGTGTTGCCTCACTCCCTATTCCAAACGCCGAGGGAATCGACGGACACCGCCGCGTCGTCGCAGCGAGCGTTGACACCCCGTGGGGTGCCTGGCCGTTCGCATCAACTCACATCGACCATCGTTTCGACGCGTCGGCGGCCAGACAACTGCAGGTCCAACGGCTGCTCGAGCTCAGCAGCGAGTGGCGTGGCGACCCAATCAGTGACCTCCCGCTGATCGTCGGCGCCGACCTGAACGCTGTGCCTGACACCGATGAGATTCGTCTCCTGACGGGTCGCTCGGCGGGTGTGCCAGGGATCGTGTTCAGCGATGTGTGGGAGCAGGTCGGCAACGGCGCAGGCCACACGTGGCGAGCCGAGAATCCGTACTCGGCCGACAGCGCCTGGCCGAACCGACGCCTGGACTACCTACTCGTGTCATGGCCCCGGCCGAAGCCCGTTGGCAATCCGACTCGTGCGTGGAACGTTGCGACTGGCCCGGTCGATGTTGATGGTGAGCAGGTGTGGGCGAGCGATCACTGCGGCGTGGTTGCCGACTTCATCACCCCATCGGAGTCGCCGTGATCGTGACCCTTGTGCTCGCTCATCAGCGGGCCATTGCGTAAAACTCGTCGTTCGGACGCATCGATGTGAGGTTGGCGAGACGGTTCGACATGGCGAAAAACGCAGCGATTGCGCCGATGTCCCAAATCTCGTCGTCATCGAATCCAACGGCCCGCATGGCATCGAGGTCAGCGTCGACAATCGATGCCGAGTCGCCTGCGGTCTTGAGGGCGAAGGCGATGATATGGCGTTCTCGCTCCGACAGGTCGGCCTTGGCCGGGTTGATCGCGAGCTGATCGGAGATCAGCGGGTTTTTGGCCCGGATACGCAAGATCGCCCCGTGAGCAACCACACAGTAGAGGCAGCCGTTAGCGGCGCTGGTGGCGACGACGATCATTTCGCGCTCGGCCTTGGACAGCCCTTCCGACTTGTCCATCAGCGCGTCATGCGCAGCAAAGAACGCCCGGAACTCTGCTGGCCGATGCGCCAGTGCGAGGAAAACGTTCGGGATAAACCCTGACTTTTCCTGCACGGCCTCAATCATTTCCCTCATGTCGTCGGGCATGTCAGCCAGCTCGGGGATAGGGAATCGTGAAATCGGATGCTCGCTCATAACTGCAACCTATTGCGCAATATTCATGCTCGGCGGCCTGGGAGACTCTGGTGTGTCTGCTGGTTCGGTGACGTCGCACTCCGCCCATGAGGAACAGATCAATCGGATTCTGGCCTCGCTCCGGGCAGCACATCACCACTACTGCCTGCCATCGCCTAGCAAAGCAAAGCAAAGCCAAGCAAAATCGCTCAGAGTTTGCGTCTGGGTCTACTCACTCGGAATCGTGGGAATGAACTCAAACCAAATTCTTGCTGCGGCTGACCTCGAGCGGCGAGCCAAGGCCCCGGTGTTCGTTACCGGGATGGTCCTTGCGCTCACGGCGCTGATCGCTATCGAGTTGCATTACGAAGAATACAAAAAGAAGAATTCTTCCTTTGGGAACGGGTCAACGGCCATCAGCCGCCGCAGTGCATTTGTCACGCGAGCTCTCCAAGCCGTGATGCTGCTCTCACTCCTCGGTTCAGCATGGTGCGGCGCTGCCGAAGTGGTGGAATTAAACTGACATATCGAGATCTTTGGCAGCAAGTCGCCACGGAGCGTGCTGCCGATTGTCTGTGCCGTCATCCTGTGGACCATTGCCGCCCGAGCCGCCACGGGCTCGATCGGGCCGGATCGCTGGGTCGGGCTACGAACCCGAGCCACGCTGGCGTCACCTGAAGCCCGGGTCGCGGGCAACAGTGCCGCTCGAGTAGGGCTACAGACGTACCGCTGAACGAGACGGAGCAACAGCCTGCCGCTTGCATCGGTCAACCCGTTCAGAGCGAAATTGACACCGGTACAGCCACCGGAACTGCGACAGCATCGGACGCTTGTTTGGCGTGGTAACTGCTGCGGGTCAGGGGGCTGGCTTCGACGTGGCCAATGCCGAACGACTCGCCGATCTGCTTCCACCGATCGAACTCGGCGGGGTCGGCGTAGCGGGCGATCGGCAGATGATTCAACGTTGGACGCAGGTATTGACCAATCGTGACGATGTCGACGCCCAGGTTGGCAATGTCAGCGAGCAGGCCAACGATCTCGTCATCGGTCTCACCGAGGCCTGCCATGAACCCCGTCTTGGTGATCAAGCCGGCCTTCTTCGCTCGGGCAAGGACGCTGAGCGATCGGGCGTAGCTGGCAGACGGTCGGACGGCACGCTGGAGACGGGCAACGGTCTCGACGTTGTGGTTCATCACGTCGGGCCGCGACGCAAACAACAACCCAAGCGACGCTTCGTCGCCCTTCGCGTCAGAGATCAACGTCTCGATGTTCGCGGACGGGCGGCGGAGCCGAATTGCTTCGACGCACGCCGCGACGTGCGCCATGCCGCCGTCGGCAAGGTCGTCGCGAGCAACCATCGTGAGTACCGCATGATCGAGCGCCATCTGGTCGATTGCCTCAGCAACACGTGCGGGCTCATCGTCGGCCGGCACAAGCGGCTTGCGCGTATCGACCAGGCAGAAGCCGCAGGCGCGGGTACACCGCTCCCCGAGCACCATGAAGGTCGCCGTGCCGTCGGACCAGCAGTCCGACAGGTTCGGGCAGCCGGCGTCTTCGCACACGGTAACGAGGTCGAGCGAACGAATCGTCTTCTTGAGCTCGAGCACCTCGGGGCCAAGATTGACCTTTGGGCGCAACCAATCGGGCTTACGCGTCTCGATCGACAGCCCTGCGGCAACATCGACACCGGCAGCTTCGAGGCGGCCAGCGGCGCGTGCCGACACCAGTTTCACCTGCTCACCAGGGCCCTCACCACGTGAGAACGCCGCGAGGTCTCGCCCATCAGCAGCGTGCTTCCACGCAACGTCCTGGCGTTCGATGACACCGCTGGCACCAGAATCAGCGGCGCTATCAGCAGCCCAGCGATCGGCAGCCAAGCGGGCAACAACGTCAACGACGTCGGCCATCGACACGTCGACGCCCTCTTCGGCCAACGAGGTGACCGGCTTGTCGCCGATCCCGCACGGCACGATGTGCTCGCGCATGTAGGTGAGGTCGGTCGTGACGTTGAGGGCAAAACCGTGCATGGTCCGGCCCTTCTTCAACCGCACGCCAATTGCGCATATCTTGCGTTCACTCGCTGTGCCTGCATCAAGCCAAACACCCGCATAGCCATCGAGGCGGCTCGCATTTGGCACGCCGAGTTCGATCAATACGTCAATAATCAGACCTTCGACACCGCACACGTGCCCAGTTGCCCCGAGCGAGTTATCGACGTTCAGAATTGGATAGCCGACGAGCTGGCCGGGGCCGTGGTACGTGATGTCACCACCGCGCTTGGCAGCAATCAGCTCGGCACCAACAGCAGCCGGCTCGCACTTCAGGTTGGTCCCAAGGTCGGTTGTCCGCCCATAGGTAAAGACGTGCGGGTGCTCGAGGAGCAGCAGATGTTGGTCTTTGCCGTGTTCGAAGAGCGACGTCTGCACCGCGAGCGCTTCGCGGTAAGGCACGCTGCCCAACCAGCGGACTCGCAGCGGCTGAATCACAATTCGGTTGACCAATCCTTGGTCTCGAGGATCTCCTTGACCCGTTTCAAAAACCCGGCTGCGTAAGCGCCGTCAAATGCACGGTGGTCCCAACTCATTGCCAGATTGCCGACGGGGTGGATGGCAATCGCCTCGCCACCATCGGATCCCCTGGTAACCACGGGCTTGCGGACGATTGCATCCGTCGAAATGATGCCCACCTGCGGCTGGTTGATAATCGGCATGGTGAGCACCGATCCCGCCGAACCGTTATTCGACAGTGTGAACGTGCCACCCGAGATTTCATCCGGGCTCAGCTTGCGCTCGCGGGCGCGGTTGGCGAGATCAGAGATTTCGGTGGCGATTGCACCGAGGCGCTTGGATTCGGCATCACGAAGCACCGGTGCGAGCAGACCCTCGTAGTCCAGGTCGACCGCGATACCGAGATCGATGTAGTTATGGATGATCAACTCGTTGTCACCGACGCTCGCGTTGAGATGCGGAAACTCACGCAGGCCGTCGATGACTGCCCGTGAGATGAACGGGAGGTACGTGAGGCTGAAGCCGTGCTGTGCTTTCCAGCTGGCCTTTACCGCATTGCGAGTGATGTCGACGTTGGCGAAGTCGACTTCGACGACGCTGAAGGCATGCGGGCTGACCGCTTTGCTCATGATCATGTGATCACCGGTGATCTGACGGATCTTGGAGAGACGGATCGATGTGTCGCGGGCGCCTGCCGCGACAGCCGGAGCAGCAGCTGGAGTAGCAACCGGAGCCGGAGCAGCAACCGGAGCCAGAGCCGGAGCAGCAGCTGTCTTGGCTCCGCCAGCATCGATGTAATCGAGCACATCGTCACGAGTGATCCGACCGCCAGGGCCGGTGCCGGTGATGGAGTCAGGATTGAGACCGTTCTCGTTGACGAGGCGGCGCACAACCGGCGAGAGCAGGCGGTTGTCGCCAGCCTTTGCGGTGGTCGACTCAGCGACCGGAGCGGGTGC
>Ga0114995_10003167_pt1 | contig 11272 bp, 9 predicted proteins | sample ArcticOcean_MG_C_11_FD_87038 | JGI IMG/M metagenome (GOLD analysis project Ga0114995, IMG submission 87038) | Marine microbial communities from western Arctic Ocean - ArcticOcean_MG_CB2_154 | ecosystem: Environmental > Aquatic > Marine > Oceanic | place: Arctic Ocean: Canada Basin | collected... | reverse complement strand
TGGGTTTCCAGTGATCGTACAATTTCTTCCAGGTGTGTCTCTTAAATCACAAAATAACTTATTTTCTCCTGTCATACCAATACCATCTGTGTATATACTTGATATTTTGACATTTGCCGAATTAAATATCATCTCATTTGGTGATAGGGGTTTGCCAACCCCACCAGGTATAAAATCAGAACCTTCGTAATATTCAACCTGTATCTGAGTATGTTTTTTTAAATCGTCATAACTCTTATTATTTGATCGACATGTAAAAATAATTCCGGTATTAATACCTAAAACAGCCATTGCTTTTTGGTGAAAACAAAACTTAATTAAAACCTCTATACCATTTGGTGGCGGTAATCTGTTTGCCGTATTAGGAATAATTATCGCGTCTTTATTACTTCCTGCTGGGTCAAAAATTTGTCCAAAAGTGCCATATTCGGGAACTCTTAATATATCTCTTAAATTTAATCCTGCGTCAATTATGATACCATTTATTTTTTTTCTAAAGTAAGGAGGTATTACTTTTGGGTCATTAATATCATCTGTTTTAAAAGCAGAAAAACTTTTACAATTTTTAGTAACTTTAGAGTTATATAAAACATTTGCTTTAGCTTCATCTAAAAAAGCTTTATCAAATTTTTTAGGACGAGTGCTATTTAAAAAACATTTTTTATTGACGCCCTCAGCTAATTGATCAAAACCCGCATAGTTATACTCTTTAACTAGTTGTGTAAATTTAGGACCAGCATTTTTTTTTCCGGCTGAAGCATCTTTATGACCATCTGCGATATGTATTCCTGTTCTTTGAGTTGAAAACATTGTTAATTTCTTTACCAACTCACTTAGATCTTTCAAATCATTATTTGATTGTTGTTCAACAGTAGTATTTTTATTTTTAATATTTGCTAAGTCACCAATTGAAATTTCTTTAATTAATTTTCCATTATGTAATGAACCATCAGGGTCAAACCTGCCAAACATTAAATTATCATTATGTAAAAACATATCATATGTAATAAATTCTTGTTCAGTTTTATGATATTCCATATATATATACATTCATTTTATAAATATATAGAAATAACATATAAATGATTTAAAATGTTATCTCTAAATCTATACAATGTCACAGAATGACGAGATGTGTGTAATTAAACGTAATAATCAAAAAGAAGAGGTATCTTTTGATAAAATCTTAAATCGTGTTAAAAACCTTGGAAATGAGGCAGAACCACCACTTATAGTAAATTATAGTTCTCTTGTTATGAAAGTCATCGACCAACTCTATCCTGATATACCCACATCTGTAATTGACGAATTGACCGCCGAACAATGTGCGTCATTATCTACAAAACATCCCGATTATGGAAGTCTTGCGAGTCGAGTAATTATTTCAAATAATCATAAAAACACTAGTAAATCATTAAAAGAGGCAGTAGCTGCGTTATGGAATTTCAAAGATATTCATAATAATCAATCATCTTTAGTATCGGATGAGCTGAATAATGTAGTAGAAGAAAATCATGAGGAGTTAGAAAAAATGATAGACTATAAAAGGGACTATCTAATAGATTATTTTGGTTTCAAAACACTGGAGAGAGCGTATTTGATGCGAGTGAATAATAAGATAGTCGAGTGTCCTCAACACATGTGGATGAGAGTAGCTATAGGTATTCATGGAAATGATTTAGTTTCTGTAAAAGAAACATATGATCTCATGTCTCAAAAGTATTTCACACATGCAACTCCAACATTATATAATGCGGGAACTCCGCGCCCACAATTAAGTTCTTGTTATTTAATAGCGATGGAAGATGATAGTATAGATGGTATTTATAATACATTACATGAATGTGCAAGTATATCAAAATGGGCGGGAGGGATAGGATGTCATTTACATAATGTAAGGGCAAAAGGGTCACATATTAGAGGAACAAATGGAACAAGTAATGGAATAGTCCCGATGTTACGAGTGTTTAATATGACGGCACGCTACGTAGACCAATGTGTCACACCAGATACATATTTATATACAACATCTGGACCAATGAAAATACAAGATGTAATGAGCAATGAAACAGAGATAATAAATTCGAGTGGATTATCTGAAGTAATAGAAAATGTTTTAGAACATCCATATAGTGGAGAAATTTATAAAATACAAACTGCGCATTCTATTGAGCCATTAATGATTACGGATGAACACCCAATATATGTTATTCCTAATCAAAGTAAAGGTCTTAATTATGACGTAATTACAAATAGATTAGATAAAGGTCTTGTTAAGCCAGAATTTAAAGATGTTAAAGATTTAACATATGATGATATGATTATTTATAATATTCCAAAATATGAAAAAGATATTTCAAATATAAATGAAGATGATTGTTATATGTATGGTGTTATTTTAGGCGATGGTTGTATGAAAAATGATAATAATACTGGTCATATTACATTGCATACTAATAATAAAAGAAATATTATAGATTTTGTTGAAAATTATTTTAATAACAATTGTATTCAATTTTCAATTAACAGTGAAGAAAATACAACAAGAATACGTTGGAATAAAACATTAAATTTACCATTTAGATATGCTGACGTATATGATATAAATGGTGAAAAACATGTCCATAAAAAGTGGTTAAATTTGCCTTTAAATAAAATAAAAAATATTATGAAAGGATTAATTGATAGTGATGGATGTTATTATAAAGAATTGGTATTTGATAGCACATCTAGAAATTTAATAGAAAGTATGCGTTATATGTTTATGCGGTGTGGTGTATTGACCAGTGGATATATTAGAGATAGAGTTGGTGAAAAACATAATACTAGCAAAGGTATAATTGAAAATAAAAAAATAAGTTATAGTCTTCGTATTCCATGCACAGAAGAAGTAATACAATTTATAAATAAAGGTGAATTAAATGAACACGCAGATAATAAAAAGTATGTTAAATTCTTCAAATATAATGACTATCTATGCACAAGAATAAAGGATATTTCAAAAACAACATATAATGGAGTATTATATGATTTACAAATGAAAAAGATACATGATTATACAACACACAATGGTATTATTCATAATGGAGGGGGCAAACGAAATGGAAGTTTTGCGATGTATTTAGAACCCTGGCATGCTGACATAGAAGATTTTCTTGAATTAAAAAAGAATCATGGAGATGAAGAAATGAGAGCAAGGGATTTATTTTATGCTCTTTGGATACCTTCTCTCTTTATGGAAAAAGTCAAGACGGGTGAAGATTGGTATCTTTTCTGCCCCGACCAATGTCCTGGATTAGCGGACTGTTATGGTGATGATTTTAAAGAACTATATTATAAATATGTAGAAGAGGGTAAGGCAATGAAAAGTATAAATGCTCGTGAATTATGGTATAAGATTTGCGATTCTCAAATGGAAACGGGAACACCATATTTACTTTATAAGGATGCCGCAAATGAAAAAAGTAATCAAAAGAATTTAGGAACAATAAAATCCAGTAATCTTTGTTGTGAAATAATGGAATATAGTAATAAAGAGCAGACAGCGGTATGTAATTTAGCAAGTATAGGACTAAGTGTATTTGTAAGAGAAGATAAAACATTTGATTTTGAAAAATTACATGAGGTAACAAAAGTAGTAACAAGGAATTTAAATAAAGTAATAGATGTAAATTATTATCCAACAGAAAAGACCAAATTATCTAATTTACTACATAGACCGATTGGTATAGGTGTACAGGGGTTAGCAGATGCGTTTATGTTGATGGATATAGCTTATCATAGTGATGAGGCGTTAAAGTTAAATAAGGATATATTTGAAACAATATATCATGCTTCATTAGAAGGTTCGAATGAAATATCGAAAGAGAGATATGAAAATTTAGATGCTTTTACAAAATTAGGATTAGTAGAGAGTCTTTTTAAGAATGACGATAGGGTCTGTCAAGAGTATCTTAGTGACATATATTGTGTGAAAAAGAATGTATCATTAAGTGATATGAAACCAATAAGGGAGGAGTTAGATAGGGGGAAATTAACAGGTTCGTATTCTTCTTTTATGGGTTCTCCGGCGTCCAAAGGTATTCTCCAGTTTGATATGTGGAATGTGACTCCGTCAGACAGATATGATTGGGATAGTTTAAAAGAGAAGATAATAATGTATGGGATTAGAAATTCCTTATTGGTAGCGCCGATGCCTACTGCTAGCACCGCGCAAATATTAGGTAACAACGAATGTTTTGAACCATATACAAGTAATATATATTCAAGGAGAACTTTGGCGGGTGACTTTTTACAGATAAATAGACATTTATTGAGAGATTTCATAAAGTTGGGGATTTGGAGTGAGGAGATAAAAGATAACATAATTAAAAACCATGGAAGCATACAACAAATAGAAGGTGTACCAGATGAGATAAAAGCGAAATATAAGATAGTTTGGGAAATACCAATGAAGCATATGATAGATATGTCGGTAGATAGAGGTGCTTACATTTGTCAATCACAGAGTCTAAATCTCTGGTTGGAGGATCCAACTTATAAATCGCTAACATCGATGCATTTTTATTCTTGGCAAAAGGGATTAAAAACGGGAATTTACTATTTACGAAGAAAACCCAAGCATCACCCTCAACAATTCACAATAGCTCCAGAAAAAAACGGCGAAGATAATCATGCAGACGAACCTTGTGAGATGTGTTCGGGATAAATCGTACATGATAATAGTTTTTATAATTTATTTAAATTCAAAATAAATTATATTTATCTTTTTTTCTTTCCTAGTTTCCTTGCTTTATTTTTAGTTTTATTCTTATTTTTAGTTTTATTCTTATTTTTAGTTTTATTCTTATTTTTAGTTTTATCCTTATTTTTAGTTTTATTCTTATTTTTAGTTTTATTCTTATTTTTAGTTTTATTATTAAATCCGCCGGCAGGTCGAGGGATACGCCCGCTAATCTTGGCGCTATTTTGGTGTGGAGTAGAATTATAGTGAACGTTTATTGCACTCATTAATGATGAATCAATTCGTTTACGGAGGATATTTTTAGATTTATGATCTCTGGGATTAACACTTTCGACTTTGTCTAAGGTTTCTTTATCGGTAAAGATACGATGTAGTCCTTCATCGCCATCTTGATTATGTAAGCGTAATAAATTTAAATAATCTAGAATATCTTTAGAGGAGGCGTTATTATTTACTAATGATGTGATGTAAAAGTTTTTTTCAAATGGGTCAAACGAAGGATGGTTTGGATGATAATATTGGTCGTTTGTTAAGTCCAATTTTCTCTTTCGTGTTTTATGTTGGCTTCTTTTAATTATACTACTGGTATTTTGATAAATTACCGAAGGAGGTATCGAAGAACGTTTCGAAGAACGTTTCGAAGAAGTTCTATGTCTAGTCCGGGTTTTCATAATATATAATGTATATATAAAAAATAAACAAATCGTGTACACATACTTTATAATAATAGTGGATTATTATAGATTTTACACCTTTAAACATTACAAACGCGTATTTTAATCATCATCTATTAAACATTACAAACGCGTATTTTAATCATCATCTATTAAACATTTATATTATTTATTGGCAGTTTCAACAATAAAATACAGCTTATCTTGTATATCTTTAATGTCGTTAAAAATCTTCTTGTCATTAAAATACTTTTTTTTTAAATATCCCAATCCACAATACCAGATATTAATTAGTAGTAAGTTATCATTTTTTAATTTAATTATATCATCTAAATAATTATCAATTTCTAAACAACAATCACAAATAAGATGCTTTTCGACAATATTAAAAAATACAATATATTCATTAATAATTTTAGCTAAAAAATGAATACTTTTGTATCTATTCTCTTTAAACAAGGTGCGTTCAATCGATTCAAACCAATTAGATGACATATAAATGTTGCAATTATGTATACCTATTTTGCCTCCTTTCTTGCTAGCGATTCTTTCTAATCCGGATAGTCTTTCCCGAAAATTTCGACTAATATTTTTTAATTGGTTTATATTTACAAGTTTCTCTATCATTAATATAAATTCATATAAAATAATTTAAATTAATATAATATAAATTAATATAAATTAATATAAATTAATAATATATTTGTTTAGAATGCTTTAGATATAATATTAGAGTTATAACAAAAAATTGATAGAATGTATTCTGTAAATTATGTGAATTAATAAAATGATTCAACATTTGTATACTCTAGAGAGTGATAATAAAATGAAAAGTAAATATATCGACTTAAAGAAAAAGTTTAAATTAAGCGAAGAAATAAGGATAATTAGGGGGTCACTTTATAATTATAAACAATTACTATTGAGAATGAATTCAATAAGAACGAATAACAATAAACCATTATTAAAAAAGGATGAGTTATTTCCAAAAGACGGAGATTATAAATTAAATATTATAGAGGATAATTTAGACAATTATGGAAGTATATCCTCTAGTTTATGGAATTTAGATTCTAAACAGGACTATGTTTGGTGTAAAGACAACAATCTACTATTAGTAGACGGTCATGGAACCGATGTATTAATTAACTGGATAAGAGATTTAAAAGATGAGACGTTAATAGTGGCTTTCGCGGATGATAGTAATCCAATCGAGTTTCTGGAAGACAGATTAAAATCCAGTTTTATAAATACCAAGAGAACCGGTGCGTGTGTTACAGCGATAAAGATAAGGGAACATAAAATAGATATATATAAAGTTGGGGATGCTGGTGCAAGAGTGTATGTAAATAAGGAATTGATAGTAGAAACCGATGATCATAGCGCCCAGAACAGGTCAGAGTACTTGAGAAAGGAGAAGGAGGGGGCGAAGTTTGAAGAGATATTGGCATTATATAATTTGCCACCAAGTCCAGATGGTAAAATTAATATTTCAAAAAGGGAGGCACATTACATACATCATTCTTTGGAGGATGTATGTATGTTATCGCGAACGATGGGACATGCAGATAAAGGGAAAGATAGTAATACAGGAAAAATGATAGAACACAAAACAGTAAATTTTGGGAGCGAGGATGAGGTTTTAGTCATCGCTTGTAGTGATGGGGTATGGGATATGGTTCATAAAGAGGAGGATATATCAGGATATAGAGATGCGTCAAGTATCGTATTGGAGGCGTGTAGGCGATGGCATAGTAATATAAATTTTGTACATTGGGAGGGACACGATTGTAAAATGTGTAGAGCAAAGAGAGCGAATAAGGATAGCACATCTGTGGTCACTGATCAAATGGGTATGTTGCCTGATGATATATCTTCAATCGTATGGTATAAAGGCCATCTTGAGAGAAGCTAAATAATAAATTAAAATAACTTAAATATAATATTTTAATTTATATGGTCTTGTTAATTTTTTACACGCACGCACGCACGCACGCACATGCCGCTTTATAAGTTGGGCATATACTGATATGTGTTATTTTCATACATCGTCACATTAAACGTGTCATTATAACCTTCTACATACACATTATCCCCATTCGATAAATTATCACAACCATACTCTCCCGTACAGCTTTTTTGTCTATGACTTACCGGTAATTTAATCATATTATTCTTATCATTCATCGTATAAAAATTCCATTTATCACGACCTGTATTTAATTCTCTACCCATTAAAGGTATTATTATTGATTCACCATTATTTCCCTTTCTTGTTAATATTCCCATTTGCTGATAATTTCCTACTCTACCCTGGGTTCTTATATTTACAGGCATCCCCATATTTGTTTTCAACGGTGGTTCATATGGATTTCCCAATACATCCCTATTCTCTCCCATCCCTCTTATATCTCTCGATAAACCTATCCTACTTGATATCCCAAAATTTCCCACCGGCATCATATTCATCATATTCATCCTCTCCATTCCCACCTCCTTAGTATCTTTTTTGTCTATCAAACGTGGATACATCAAATATAATATTATTCCTATTAAGAATATAAATATTGACAATGTTACATACTCTACACATATCACTCCTGGGCGACATCTTCTTCCCATTTATATATATCCTTTGATTTTATTCTCTCTCTAGTTTAATTCTTCTGGCTTACTTTCATCTGACGCCGAAAACTTGCTAAACATATCCGACATCTTATCTACATCAAATCCCTTTAAAAACTTTGTTATATCTGACATCATCGGTTGAATGTTTTTCATATTTGACATTAATTTTTGTTGCTTCTCAATTAGTCTCTGGGAATCCTGTGACATTGCCTTCAACGCATCTGAATCTAATATCTTATCCAGATTATCATATGCCGACTCTACCGTACTTGCATAATCTATATTTGGTTTCGCATCGCCATCTTCATCATCATCATCTTCATCTTTATTAAACTTCGCCGGGGCTAATCTGTTCTGAAATCCCACCTTTGATTTCTTACATGCATCAAGGCAGACAGGCTCGCCGCGACACGCGCTACAATCTATGTTACTATCTGTCAGTCCCTCGGTAATTTCTTCATTGGATTTTACTTCATTGGACTTGGATTTTACTTCATTGGACTTGGATTTTACTTCATTGGACTTGGATTTTACTTTAGTGGACATCCCTTCATATAATCTCATACTTTGATTTTTATATAAATCGGTCGAAGCTATATTCGCCACTAACATTGCCACAAAAAATACAATTATCATATTCTTTGTAAAAAAGGTTGTTAAAAAACCCACCAACAATAGTATTATAGCACTTTCTGTCTGATTTAACATTAAAAAGCCCATTAATTGAAATGTTCCTAAAAATCCTAAAACATATAACAGTTTCTCATTTTTTAACAACGATTTTAAATTTAATTTCATTATAAATAATTATGAGAAAATAACTATAATTATTAATTAAATTCTTTTTGTCTTTCGCGAATATTTATTTCCCCTATAACCTTTCCCTAAAGTTCGTTTATCTTTTAACTTCCTAGCCAGTCTCTTACTCTCTCTATTACTTCTTTTAGACACTTTTACACTTGACATTTTTGATAAACCCCTTGACCTACTTTTTGAATCTACCCCCCTTGACCTACTTTTTGAATCTAAACTCATTGACCTACTTTTTGACCTACTTTTTGACCTACTTTTTGACCTACTTTTTGACCTACTTTTTGAAGCTAAATTCTTGCCTTTTTGTTTCTTTTTATCATCTGTTAAATAACCACCTCTCATTTATTATCTACTTATATTATATTTTTATATAATTCCTTCTCCTTTTTTAATTTCTCTAATTCGCTTAATACTATTCTTAAATCATACTTCACCTCATTTTTATCGGTTTTACTTAATTCTTTATCCGTTATCTCTTCTAAATGTTTTAATATATCCATCAAGCCTTTTATCTTATCATCTAAATTATCTTTTAACCTTTTTATCTCTTTCGTATACTCTACTTTTAACTCCGTCATATATTTGTTCGTGTCACCCATTATCTCCTTATAATTCTCTAAAAATAATTTACGATTATTTTTAATTGTCTCTTTTAATTTTCGTACTTCTAAATCTATTTTAGCAATTTCCATATATATATATATTAATATATTTATTTATTCATTTCATTACCATTTACCATTTACCATTTAAAAAATACTTGCATCCTATTTCTTATATTTAAAAAAACCTATATAAAATATCTTCACTAATAATATTTAGGATGTCTAAAACTGAACCGATTTTGACTGAATCGAATGACCGATATGTTATGTTCCCGATTACACACGATGATATATGGTCTATGTATAAAAGACAAGTCGATTGTTTCTGGCGAGCGGAAGAGATCGACCTTTCAAAAGATTTATCGCCTATTAATGGCTGGAATTCACTCACGGAAAACGAACAGTATTTTATTTCCATGATACTGGCTTTTTTTGCCGCATCAGATGGAATTGTTGTAGAAAATTTAGCAGTAAGATTTATGAGTGATGTTCAAGTATCCGAGGCTCGCGCCTTTTATGGTTTCCAAATCGCAATGGAAAATATACACTCTGAAGTGTATTCTCTACTGATTGATACCTATATTAAAGAAGCCGACGAGAAAAAGAAACTATTTACAGCGGTTGATAATTTTCCATGTATTAAAAAAAAGGCTGACTGGGCTTTAAAATGGATTGGCGATAAACGTTCATCTTTTGCTACACGTCTAATCGCCTTTGCTTGTGTTGAGGGCATCTTCTTTTCCGGTGCTTTTTGTTCTATTTATTGGCTTAAGAAAAGAGGTAAGATGCCCGGTTTAACGTTTTCAAATGAACTTATTTCAAGAGACGAAGCTTTACATACCGAGTTCGCCGTTCTTCTTTATAATAAATTGCAGAAAAAACTAACGAAAAAGAAATTACTCGAAATTATTACTGAAGCGGTTGAAATTGAAAAAGAATTTATTTGTGAAGCATTGCCTTGTAGATTAATTTCTATGAATTCAGAGAGTATGTCTCAATATATTGAATATTGCGCCGATCGTTTAGCACTACAGCTGGGCTGTGATAAAATATATAACTCGACTAACCCATATGATTTTATGGAACTCATCTCAGTTGAAGGTAAAACTAATTTCTTTGAAAAAAGAGTCGGCGAATACGCCCTTGCCACTAAAGAAAAAGATGAAACGACGTTTGACCTAGATGGTATTTTCTAAGTATATATATATATCCATGGTCGTCGCGATGAATTCTAAGGGAAACACGGGTGCTACTGGACAGCGAGGTGCTACCGGACCAACAGGGGCCAAAGGTGATACCGGACCCAGAGGAGACAAAGGTGATACTGGAAAAGGCTTCAAGATAGTTAAAACATTTACCACCATAAATGAGGTAAATGCCGACACTTCTGCCAATTCGGCCAATTCTGCCAATTATGAAATAGGCGATTTTGCGATAATCAATAGCGTCAATGGTGCCGAAGACCCAGACCATTCTAAATTGTATGTTTGGACTGCGAATAACAAATGGGACTTCGTAAATGACCTTTCGGGAGAAGCCGGTGTTAAAGGCGAAGATGGAGACCAGGGCGAGACTGGACTGCAGGGTATACAAGGCGAGACCGGACAGCAGGGTACACAAGGCGAGACCGGACCGCAAGGTATACCAGGCGAGACCGGACCGCAGGGTACACAAGGGGACACTGGACCGCAGGGTACACAAGGCGATACTGGACCGCAGGGTATACCAGGCGAGACCGGACCGCAGGGTATACCAGGCGATACTGGACCAACAGGGGCCAAAGGTGATACCGGAGACAAAGGTGATAC
>Ga0114995_10003164_pt1 | contig 11280 bp, 15 predicted proteins | sample ArcticOcean_MG_C_11_FD_87038 | JGI IMG/M metagenome (GOLD analysis project Ga0114995, IMG submission 87038) | Marine microbial communities from western Arctic Ocean - ArcticOcean_MG_CB2_154 | ecosystem: Environmental > Aquatic > Marine > Oceanic | place: Arctic Ocean: Canada Basin | collected... | reverse complement strand
TAAATATCAGTTGAATCTACCAAAGTATATGTGAATGAATTTCCCCATACATCTTTAGCTTTATTGATTAAAACCATGAATTCATTAAAGTCAGATTCTTTTGAAAACACTTGACAACCGGCAGACCATTTATCTATCTGTGTTGAACCGTTTACAAACTTACCTGCTTTATGTATGTTAATACCGAATATCCCTTCTTGTACTGTACTTTCATCCAAATCGTAATGGTCATCTTTATTATTATCACGATAAACCATTACAGGCTTTCTTTGGCAAAGAGCTTGATACTTACCTTGGTGTAAGGCAATTTGATGTGAACCTCTGTATTGATTTGGTTTTAGTATAGCTACTCCTTCCGAGTTCATTATATTCTCTGCCCAATACTTTCCTGGATCAGTTGTACATTTATATTCATGATATTCCCACTCATCGTTATCATTCTTATATGAAACTGTCATGGTATCATCAAACTTATTAGTAATATCATCATTAGTTGATGAATTTCTAATTCCTACGATATTAACATCATATTTACCGCCTGTAAAGTATTTGTAACCTTTATCTACAAGTGTATCTTCGATTTGTTCTCGTGTATAGTTTGCCATCTTTTTTCTTTATTTTATTGCTGCAGTTAATCCGTTTGGAGCAACTCCTTCACATATAAGTGTAGCTATAATTGGTGATATTACTGAACCTACAAATATACCAACTCCAGCAGGCGTTGACATAGATGCTGCTACAAATGTTGGATTGGCTGTACCAACACAATTTGTAATAATCTTTTGTAACAAATCTCTATCTACGTTACCATCAACTCCAGGTATTAAAAATATCCCATCGGTAATTATCTTACCAACTTCTTTAGCGATAATCATCATAGTTAACTTCTTAGCTAACATTGTTGCTACAGTTACACTAATTGATGTAGATGTTACAGTACCAGGGTCAACCGGGTCTGGTTTTGGTGTGAAGTATGCAACACATCCAGTTGTTAGTGCCATATTCAATCCAATATAACAAGCATTTTCATCTAACCATTCTCCAGCTACCTTTACACCCTCTTCAATAGCGTGTGTACCGTCAGTTGCCATCATAATTACTTGTGCACTTCCCTCATGCCAAGTTTCAGTTGTTACATCAACTCCAGCTTTAGCGTAATTGTCTGTACTTTGTGCAACATTTTGTGTTGTTTTAGCAGTTTGGTTAGCAACTGTTGTTGTTGTAGTTACAATTGGTTCAACTACCTTTTCTTGGATTGGTTGAACTACCTTTTGCTTAATTGGTTCAACTATATGTTGTACCGGTTGAGTTACAATTGGTACAATTGGTTCTGTAACTTTATCAATTCCTTTTTTAATCTTGTCAAATAATCCCATAATTTTATATTTATTTTTTCTTTAATCTACTCTTTTCAGCTCTTCCTCGGTTTTTAGATTCCGATTCAAACCCTACTATCTTTCCTCCTTTATGGGAAGCATCTTTGCCATCACCATTACCATAAGTACCTTTATCTCTATTGTACTTATTTAGTTCTGCTCTGTATTTCTTTGATTTGGTTGATGATTGAAATTTCTTATATTCAGCTTTGTAATCACGTTTAGCAGTTTCATCAATTTCGTTATCTACTGATTCAGGTACACAATTAGGAACTTGTTTACCATTCTTTATTTTACCACCAACTTGTTTATATCCTTTCCAACATGCTTCATCAACAACTTTTGCTTTGTTGAATGCTTGGTCTACTATATCTTCTCGTTTGATAGCATCCTTATCTTCCGGTGTTCCCTTTAAGATAGAATCTTTATCTAAGATATATGAGTTATCTAAATTAGAACCCCATTCTCTGAGTTTTCTAACTATTTCTTTTTTAATCCTATTACTTTTCCAAGCTTTGTAATTCTTTTCAGATTTATCTTTACCACTTTCCTCCAACTCCTCATCTTCTAAATCATCTTGACCAGAATGTTTTGGATTGAAGTTAGTTTTATCGTACTCATCTCGTGGAGTTGTACCATTCTTAGTATGATAATCAGAAACTCTACCTTGCATCCAATTAGATGGGAAGTTTTCTTGTATATTTTCTTTTAAATCAAATGAATTTGCTATCTCAGCTCTGAATTGTTCTAATTCATCATCGTTGAATTTTCTAAACACAGTTGAACGTAGTTTAGCAACTAACTTAGTTGCTTCTTTAAATCCTTTTGAATTTCTATCTACCTTTATAGCCTCATCCGTTGGCATATCTCTATTATAATCTACATTATCATATCCATCAAAATCTCGTAATCCACCTTTTTTAGCAGATGGTATATCATCACCACCCATATGGTCTTTACCAAACTTGGCACCATACTCTTTAAGTTTTCGTGATATTTCTTGTTTTAATCTAGTTGACATATGTATTTTCCGTATTTGTATATAAATATAAAGAAATATGTAATCAAATGTTTTATTCGTTAGATATATTAATTGTATCCATAGTCTGTATATATGAGTCAACTAATCTTGATACCATTTCTGGCTTAGCATCCCGCTTAAATTTTACTTTTATTTTCGCTCCACCGCTTGAACTATGGGATGAGTTATCGATATAAATTTCCTTTACTTCATTTTTATAATCTTTTTTCTTAAAGATACCAAGTAAAGATTTTTTTAAATTAGATGCGGTACTATCGCCAAAGTTTAATTTAGCTTCAAATTCAATATCCAATGAATCTATTCCAATTGAAGAGTGGTCTGCGAGTATATAAAGAGGTATTATCACATCTTTATCACCTATTTTAACAGATGTTGTTTCTGGATTACCATCTTCATCAAAGTAATTCCTTAGTGAATTAATATGCTGCTTTTCACTTATATTAGAAGCTACGAGAGCGGCCTCTAAGAGACCACTCACTAACTCCTCAATGTTTAATTTTGCCATAACTTATTTTTAATTACTTTTTTACCGATATCCTATTATGGAGTAGTTCCACCACCTGCAGGTTTAGCTGCGGCTGGGTTTGGAACTACAACAGGATCCATTAACGTATTTAACATATCAGATAATTTCAACATTCCCTCTGTTGGAGGTAGTTGTTCCGCATGTACGCTAACTTCATATTTTGCTGAGTTATCAGTACTTCTTGTATTTTCTCTAGCCGTTGCTACTTCACCTGTAACTGATACTGAATATTTCTGTCCCCAAAAACCACCACTTGCACTTGCACTAACGTTTGTTTTTGTGTTTGTACTAGATGTTGATTTTGTTGATTGTTTTACTTCCATTGTAAAGTTAATATCCGCTTTTGTTATTGCTAACGCTGGGATAGGAACTAATGGTAATAAAGGGATTTCTGAGTTGATTTGTACAAGTTGTAACTTTCCAGCATCATCAGCGATGTATCTGTTTAATTCTACTTCAAGACTTCTTGATTTTACTTTTTTACCCTTACCATCAGCGGTGTCTGTATCTGTATCTTCAAAAGCTACTTCTTTGATGTATTTCCATGTTACATCATTTAATGCTGCTTGTCCTTTAGCCATTCCGATTAAAGGTGATACGATTAGGTCTTCGATGGGAAGTCCTTTAAAGTTGTCTGCAATTGCCATAATTTTATTTTGTTTTTAAGTTAGATAAAAGATAACCTTTATTATGTTGCAGATACACGTGAACCTTTATTTAATTTTAGAACTTTATTTCTGTAACAATTATAAATATATATACTTTTTATTTAAAGATATAAGATTACTGAAATTTTGCAATATGTGAATATTTTTTCTTCAAGTTTTCAATTTCTTTAAGTCCAGCGTTTAGCTCGGTTGTTGCTACCTCACTTGCTGAGAAATTCATTATAACTTGACAATGAGGGCAAACTGATATCGGATTTTTTATTATGAAATCTATTGTTAACCCAAGTGGGGCTTTACATGAAGGACAGGGCATTGCCATAATTTTGTTATTTTAATTTATTTTAACCACTTTAAACTACTTAAAGCTTTATATACTACTTTAGAAGATTTGTGGCAAAACGATTCTAATGGGATTGATGATTCAATCACATGTCCTATAGCCATTTCTAATGGGGCTTGATTGATATTCATTTTATGTTTACCTAACCAGCTCGTAAATCCATCTGATTCGTATACATCATGTAAATTTCTATTTGGATAAATTATAAATGAACCATCTGTAATAAGTCTACCAGTACAATCAGGTAAAGTTGGATTATCATCATCTCGATACGATACTAAAACAGATTTACCAGAAATGGTATCATTTAAACATACCATATGTGGTTCTGTATATTCCATAAAATTATAATTACTATCAGAGTGCCCATTCTTTTTTAACGGATACCAATTTACTTCAAAAGCATTGTGTTTATTTCCTGAGTTATTATCAAAATAAATTCTAGATACTTTATTAGTTGTTTGTAATGCATCAGCTCCTTTAGTTGTGATTGTATATCGTTCTATAGCATGTACCGCAGAATTTATAGGTTCTGTAATTTTGTATAACTCCTTATGATTTGTCAATGCATTATCCGAAAAGTGTGGTGTGGTGAAACTTGATGTAAATGGGAATTCTCCTGATTCGGTTGATACATTACCATATTTACCAAATTGTAATGAATAGGTAAATATTCTATGTAAATAATTTAAAGTATCTTGGGAAAAATCAAATTGATTAGGTATTTCTCGTGGAAATTTAACTCCTAACTCTTTTAATTTAGATATTTGAGTTAATATTATTTTCCAATTCTGTTTTATATTATCAGAATATACACCATTGTACTCATGTTTATATGCATTAGATGTACTATCACGGATAGTGTAGTTATCATTATCTTTGGAAAAGTGTGTTAATAAATCTTCACTTAATTTATTATCAAATAATTTAATTGTAATGTATTCTCCGTTCGTGTATTTAATTTCAATTCGAGCCATTCAAAATTATGTATTTTAGAACTTGTCAGCTGTTTTAAGTTCTGTTAAACTTTCTTGCAATTCTACCAAAGTAACTGGACATAATAAATCCAATCCTGCTTTAAATACCTCTTCCTTAGTACCTTGATTAAATATTATAATAGTGGGAGCCATTCTTACTCTAAACTTCTTTTTCATTTCCGGAACGTGTTGAATATCTGCTCTAAAGTACTTTATTCCTTTAAGTTGTTCCCATTCCTTGAATGCGTTTTGTTTATTAAACTCAACATAAAATTCTACAATTACAATATTAAATGTATCATCGCTGAAAGCGTGTTTTTGGTTTATCTTTTCTTCAAAGTTAGAGTCGTTAATATATTCTTGTGAATAACCACTAAAAGATATAACCAATAATAAAACACTTATTAAAAACTTTTTCATTACTGTTTTTTTTGTAATTCGTATAACCTATCATCTATTTTTTCTAATTCATCTAATATAGCTTCTACATCTTTTTGTGTATCCATTATAGTTTGACGAATTAATTCATCCTTCATATCGAACTCCATTCGTTCAATTGGAGGTACTGGGAGTTCTTTAGCTTCTTGTATATCACCTTGTAATGTAAACCACATCCCAATAACAGTAGAGATAAACACTACTATCATTCCAATAGTTTTAAGATCTAAAGAAAAGTCTGGTTTTCCATCCCCATCTATATCCACTCCTACTGCTACTTTTTCTACTTTCTTTGCCATTTTTTAATCTAATAAATATGAATAGGGTGTTGATTCAACATCTCTCCCTATTGGATAATTTTCTAATTTTGCTGTTACTGTATAAAATGCTTGTTGGTAAGGATTCCAAAATTCACCTTCTGCTTCTAAACATATTAAACCAGAATGTTGCCCTCCTAATTGACCTGCATCTAATACTACTGATGTAGCCTGTACAATATAATCATCAGGACCTGGTATCTCCAGTAATGTCTGCTTTGAATCAGTCCCTAAATGGTCATATGTTCCTACATCTAATAACTCACCATCGTTTTTAGCGTTTGTATCTTTAAGTATTACTGCAAAGTGTTCTGAGTTTAATCTTGGATTACCCTCATCTCGTTGAAGATAGAGTACAAATAATTTAGTTGTTACACCATTTTCTGTTTTGAATCCACCATAAGTATTTATAACTCTATAAAAGGCATCTGTATCTACATCATTCCCATTTAAGGTTAGTTCAAATACAGGAATTAGTTCTTCTTGATATTCATCTTTACCACATCCCAATGTGAATAAGAGTAGTAAGCTAAGTAATATTAGTTTTTTCATAATTAGTTCCTTTTCTGTATATAGTAGAATGCTACAATTGCTACTACTGTTAATAAAATGCAAATAGTTATATTCATAATTAGTTAAATGTAAAGTTAATACCGAATGTTGTTTGAAATAACCTACTATCCCAGTTCTTTGCGTATTCACCTTCTATAAAGAAACCTAATGTTTTCGTAGCCTTAAATCCAATAGCAGTTCCAACTGAGAAGTCAGCCCATTGTGCCGGTGTTGAATCTTTTCTTAATCCCCCTGCTCCCCAATTATCTCTATTAAGGTAACTAAAATCTTGGTCTCCTTTTACATACTGATGATAAGGTAAGATGTAATTTCCAAATGTATGTAACCAAAAGTTATTTTTATAATGGTAGAAATCAAATCCTACGATTGGTGCTACATCTATAAACGGGTCTACTAAATCCCATGCTTCTTTATTGTATCGGTTAATAAGAGATGGAAAGATTTCCTCTCTAAATTCTAAATCTGAATTAGCAACTATATCACCAGCTCCCTCATTATCTCTCCAAATGTAATCTTCTATAACTTCACCATTGTTAGTTGTTTCAGCATATGAATCTCTATATCCATATTCATATCCCAACGCATACCATTGGTTAATATAGTAAGGTATTCCATCATCATCTGGTGCCATTTCGTTTAACCATATTTCAAAAGGATTGTATCCGTATGCTCTTTCATGTCCTCTAGCTATTACACCTGCTGATATAGAGAATTTCTTACCTATTGGTAATCTTCCTCTTAGTTCTGCTGATTTATAGTTAAGGTTAATTTTACCTACTGCTCTACTTTCTAATTTAACAATATGGTACTTACCTGTATGTTTTACAAATACTCTATGGTTTTTGAAGTTTACACCTCTCCATCTTTCTTCTTCATAGTGTAACTGATATTCTAATCCTTTAATAGCGGATGTTGGTGCTGCATATACTAATTGGCTTTCGTTACCATCGTAAAAGTTTTTAGGTTTTCTTTCGTAATCGAATCTAGCTAATTTTCGTATACCAATACTATATCGGTAATCGTAAGGAAATTTCTCAGTTGAATTTTCTATTCTAGGAATAGAGTATATACTTCCATCATCATTGGTTCGTAATACAAACTTTTGTTCTCCTGCTTCAATAGAATTAGATATATCTCCTGCTACGTAGACTGTTCCATACTTTAGAAAATCTTTATAGACATCTTTTAAAAACTGTGCGTTCGTAGAACTTGTTATTAATAGTGCTAATATTAAAATTAAATTTTTCATAATATTTTTATGCTCCTTTTTAAGAATATATCTATAAATATAAAAAAATATGGATTAATTACATAATTAAGATATTAACACACTATCTGATAGTACCGTATTCTACTTAATTATCCAATTATTAAGTATTTCTCCTTTATTAGATACCGGCATCGGCATGGTATGTGTTTCTAATTTATGAAGTAAATCATTTTTATCGGAAATAGTAATTAGATTCAAGGATTCCTCTTTCTTTAATATAGAGTTTACCTCATCCAAGTCAATTGTTTTCCAACCAGGATTATCAGGAAATACATCACATTTCATTACATTATACATATCATCTAAACGTGAACACCAATCTGTTTTAAACACAGTTTTTCCTCCATCCGGCGTATGTAGTTTTCCAAACCCCTCCTTTAGAAAAAAAGTATGAGTCATTAAATGATCCATAACATATTCAGGTCTCTGTAATCTATCTAAATATAACCCCTCTGGTGTTTTACCAAACATACATTGTTTATCATCATCGGGTTCTAATTCTTCAAATCTACAAGATTCATATACTCCATATATATCAGAATATGTATCGGATAGATATTTTTTTTCAAGTTCCCACGGAGTATCATATATTTGAGTCTCTACACCATCGCTAGATATTTTTAAAATATATAACTTTGAATTTGGATATCCAATATACTTAACCCCATCTGGAGTTACGAAGCTTACTTCATTAGTTTCTAAGTAATTTTTCCAAGGTAAAATCATTTCTATTATCGTTGTTTATTGTTTCTAGTGGAAGTTCGGTTTCCATTAGGTGGGGTGGATGTTCTACGAACTACATTTTGCCTAGTATTACTTTGTGTTGATCTATTATTAACTCGGGCTGGTGGTGTAGAACGTGTAGGAGTTACTCTACGTGGTGTTTGAGTTCTCTGAGGTGTTCGTGTGTTTGATCTTTGTATGACTCTGTTAGGAGTAGTTGGATTAGGAAGTATTCTTCTCCCCTCATTTACATTTCGTATTACACGTACATCTACATCTTTATTTTGTAATTGCCTAACAACATTATTAAGTTGATTATTGTTTACACGAGTTGAACGTGGGTTTCTTTGTCTTATTTTTGGTGTGTTAGTAGAACCTCTTCTACCTTTACTGTATGAAACGTTTCTTCTATTTTCGGGTTGATTATAATATGAGTTATTCCATCCATATCTATTACCCCAGTTGTATCTATTCCAAGGGTTGTAAAAATTTCCCCATCTATTATAAGGATTATACCAGCTATTACCATAACCCCAATTATTATAACCATTCCAACCAAAGTTTCCATTAAATCCGAAACGGTTTCTTTGATTAAATCCATTATTAAATTGATAGTTACTAGCCCAATCCCACCAGAATTCATTTGAATTCCAATAAAAATCAAATGAAGATAGATATGGACTTCTATTCATTCGGTTATTCCAATAGAAATTAGTATGCCATCCTAAATCTTGATTCATTGCATATTGTGCGTAATCCCATCTGAATCTATCATCTGTTCTAAATCTTCTATCTAATTCAAATTCATTATCTATTACTGTTATAGTTGGATTTGAAGTAGAGTATATTCCATCTAAGTTTGATGTATAATTTAATGTAGAGTATTTAAATTGAAGTGAGCTACATGAAGTTAATAATAAAATTGAAAGTAATAATAGTAAGTTTCTCATAATAATAAGTATTAGTTAGTTGTAATAGTTCAAGTATCGTTCCAATATTAAACTATTGTAAATTTTATATCAGATTTTTTGAAAATCATATTATACTTGGGGTACTATTTAACATTGCAATAAATTTTAATTTACTATCTTCAGTTGGTCCACACAAATGAATATAAGAAGATTTAAGTAATTCAGTATGTTTATTCATTTTATACATATTAAATAATGTAAAAAAATAAGTACATAAGCTTATCTCTACACATTCATTTTTTCTATTAAAATAAATACCTTCTATTTTATCTTTATAAAATTGTTTTAATTTTTTATAATCTATAATAAATTCTTTATGTTGAAATTTATTTATCTGAATTAATCCTAAGTTATAATACCCCAATGATGATTTCCAATACGGTATGATATCAATCACACCTTCACTTTCCAATACTCTATTATACTTTTCGTAATGAATACCTGCTCTATGTGAAATATATACTTCTGTACCGATATTGGGGGATATGTTTTTAATTGGAGAATCTATAAATAAATCACCATCTATCAAAGTATAATCAGATGATTCATTTTCCATGACATAAAACTTAATATCATCTAAAAAGTAAATTTCAAAATCAGATGGTAGTTCTATTATTTCATCAACCTTACCAATAAATTTTTCAGGAGTATCTGTATAAACACAAGTAGAATGAAACTTAGAACCACATTCAATTGAATGATAAAAAAGTTTCAACATATCATCATGTGATATTTTATTGGAACGGTTTAATTTGGGAGAATATGTCCAAATTAACTTCATATTAATGTTTTATTAATTGAACTCTCCAACGTACATCTTTACCTCTTAACATCTTCTTGGTTACGTCTACATTCTTTGGAGAATCATCAGCGAAGTAAACATCATCATAACCTTCGTTATCGATTTTATCTTCTATCCAATCAGCTTTATCTTTTGGGTTGTTAGATGCCAATGCAGTTACATATATCTTACTCATATTAATACCGATATCTTTTAGGTATTGTCTAATAGGTTTATATGCTGCTCTTGCAGTTAAGATATGAACACCATCACCACCGCTACTTTGTACTATTCTACGAAATACTTTGGTAATTTTCTTTAGTTCTTGTGGGTCTTGTACTTTGGAGAAATCTGAGAAATCAAATTCATCACCATCTTTTTCTCGGTACACTGCATATTCACCTGGACTAAGTTTCGTTTTCTTACCGTTATTAGTAATATAGATAAACGATGTAGTTTTTACCAATGTATCATCAAAATCAAACACACGTAATTTCTTACTTTCTGTAAATAAACTTCTACTTATCATATCTTTTAATTTTATCATTTTATCTTACTCGTCTCCAAGTTAAGCCATTCACAAATAACTTTGCAACTGATAAGTATCTACTAAGTACTTTCTTTTGAATTTCCCCATACTCTTTCATATCCAATTTCTTATCTTTATACATTTGAAATAATGGAGCTTGGTTTGGTTTCATTTTCATTTTCTTCTTATCCAAATATCCCTGACCCTTAGTATAAGTCATCAAATCAGTTGGATTTAACGGCATTCCCAACATTAATCCCAAATCTCTAAAATGTTTTTGTTGTTCAGGAGCTCCTTTTAATTTAGTATGAGGAAAGTTACCTAATTTACTTGCCAAATCTAATATTTCATCATCACTCATTCCTTTTTTGTAGTGTATTTTAGTGCCTGGAGTGAAAGAATCTTCGTTTAATATTTTAATTAGTGATATCATTAGTTAATGTATTGTGTTAATTCATAGTTGCCACTTGGCATACCAAATACAGAGATTTGTAATGATTTTCTTTGTGGTTTACCATTTTTAAGTAATCCTACTGTAAATGAATTCGTTTTACCTTTAGAAGGTCTTGAACGAGTGTACTTACCACCAAAAGCAATTTGAGTTTGCCAATCATCTTCATCGATTGTGAATCCTCTCTTTTCAGTAGCTTTCCTCGCGTATTCTACTGCTTGTGTAAACGATTTAAAGTATGTATCGCTTGCTTCATCAATCTTTGTGTTGATTTTAGCATCTTCTAATATTGATTTTA
>Ga0114995_10003161_pt1 | contig 11289 bp, 10 predicted proteins | sample ArcticOcean_MG_C_11_FD_87038 | JGI IMG/M metagenome (GOLD analysis project Ga0114995, IMG submission 87038) | Marine microbial communities from western Arctic Ocean - ArcticOcean_MG_CB2_154 | ecosystem: Environmental > Aquatic > Marine > Oceanic | place: Arctic Ocean: Canada Basin | collected... | reverse complement strand
AGTTTCTCCAGGATCTCCTTTATAAAGCATTGCTCTATAATTTAACAATATATTAAAGAGTTCTTTCTTTGGAATAGGCTCAAATAATATAATACTAGAATCATTAAAATCTCTTACCTTATTTAATATATTTTTAATTTTTTCTTTATTTCTACCATCATATGTTTTGTGGCCAGCAAAAATATGTAATTTAGCATTTGGGACAGAAACTTTTATTTTTTTAATCCAAATATCAACGAGCCATAACAAGCCTCTCTCAGGATTAGATGTAAAAATTACTAATGGTTCAGGAGCTTTTTTAGCTACATTTTCATTAGTGAAAACCTCTTCTGATAATCCTAATGGAATTATTACTGATCTAGATTTTATCCATACTGGTAAAGAATCAAAATGATATTTACCTGAACATACTACTTTAATATTTTTAAAAATTAATCTTCTAAAATTTCTAAACTTATTTAAATAACTTCCTGGATTATGAACCCATAAAATTGTTCTTTGTGCTTTAGGTGCATTGTCTAGTAAACTAGGCGCTCTATTAATTATATATAGATCGCATTCACTAATAATGCTGTCAATAGGCTGCCAAAACACTCCATTATATTCTTCTGCTACTAATTTTTTAGTTAATGCTATAACTTTATGACCATTTTTAACAAAAGCTTCTGCCAATAAAACAAAGGCCGTTTCTGTTCCTCCTAAAGGCTCTTCTCTATAAGTTCTTCCATTAAAACTTGCATCTTGGTCTATCATTACTATTAACAAATTAAAATAGCCCTATTCTAATGCTTTAAAATGTTCTACCATATTTGGTATAACACTAGAATCATAACCTATATTATTAATTTTATTCATTACTTCATTTATATCTTTATCTAAATACAAAACAGATGCAATTCCCCAAATAGTAGATGACCTTGCACCAGACCTACAAAAATAGAGTGCTTTTTGATTGTCATTTTTTATTAAATTACTGAAATCAATAATTTTTTCTTTATTTAAACTATTCGCAGCAAAAGGAATATTTATAAATTTTATACCTAAAGATTCTGCTTTTATCTTTAACTCTTCTGAGCTTGGTTGACCTCCCTCTTCATCATCAGGTCTATTATTTATAATTAAAGTTATTCCATAACTACTAATCTCTTCCATCATATCTAGAGAAATTTGCCCTGATACATACTCATTTGCATTGATATTTCTTAATGTTTGTTCTTTTATCGTATAAAAATCTGACATAACTTTATCCTTAAATGTTTTTATTAAGATATGCTTTTATTCCTAGAAATAATATTATTCTTTTTTTTAATTATACATACTTCTATTAATTATAAAAAACATGTTGCTTTAAATTTATTAAGAATTAACAATTACATCTATTATTTAAGATAAAAATAAAAAAAAGGGGGGGATTTAATGAAAAATATTCTAATAACTTTATTAACAGTATTATTAGGCACTATATTTCTTAGCGCTTGTGATGATTCATCTAAAAAAGTAGAAGATAGTGGCACAGTCAATTCCGTTGTGAAATGGAAAATGGCGAGTACTTTTCCAGGAAACTTAACGATACTTGGCGAAGGTGGTGTAAATTTTACGAAAAGAGTTGATCTAGTCTCTAATGGAAATATAAAAATTAAATTTTTTGAACCAGGTGCTTTAGTACCTCCATTAGAAATATTTGATGCAGTTTCTTCAGGAGCTGTTGATGCAGGCTGGTCTACTGCAGGGTATTGGGCAGGAAAAATTCCTGCAGTACAGTTTTTTACTGCTATTCCTTTTGGTCCTAATGCTAGTGAATTTCTTGCTTGGTATCATGAAGGTGGAGGAAGAGAAATATGGGAAAGAATATATGCAGAACATAATTTACGTCCTATACAATGCGGAATAATATCTCCTGAAGCATCTGGCTGGTTTAGAAAAGAAATTACTAGTGTTGATGATTTAAAAGGCCTTAAAATGAGGTTTTTTGGATTAGGTGCTAAAGTCATGGATAAAATTGGTGTTTCCACTCAACTATTGGCTGGGGGCGATATATATCCTGCTTTAGAACTTGGAACTATAGATGCTACAGAATTTGCTATGCCTTCTATAGACCTAGAATTAGGTTTTTATCAGGTTGCAAAGCACTACTATTTTCCAGGATGGCACCAACCATCCTCTGCTTTAGAACTACTTATAAATTTAGACAAATGGAATGCATTATCTGATAGTCAAAAAGCACAAATAGAAGCTACATGTACGGAAAGTGTAGTAAAACTTTTAACTATGGCTGAATCTAGACAACCTAAAGCATTAGAGGAACTCAAAGCTAAAGGAGTTAACCTTCATAGATGGCCAGATGAAATACTTAAAACATTTGAAAATGCTTGGCTTGAAGTTGTTGAAGAAGAAGCATCAAAAAATGAAGATTTTGCAAAAGTTTGGGCGTCTTTAAGTGAATTTAGAAAAAGCTATAAAACATGGAAAGATCTAGGGTTTGTAGAGTAATCAAAGCCTTGTAATGTCATATTTATTATATAAATATGACATTACAATTTCTTTAAGTTATTTATATTAAAAATATTAAAAGAAAGTTTCCTATGAATGACTTAGGTGATTTAGATTCTATTAAAAAATTAAGAAAAATGTTTTTAGGTTACCCCCAATCAACATTAGGAATAGACGAAGTATTATATCTAAACACTCAAAAAGGTGAAGCATCTGCTAGATATATAGCAACTGAAAGCATGTGTCATTCTGGAGGTATTGTTCAAGGTGGCTTTATTACAGGCTGGATAGATGCAATAATGGCTCTTGCCTGTATGTCAAAGTGTGGACCTGATGTGTTAGTTTTAACATTAGAAATTAAAGTTAATTTTATAAATTCCGCAACTATAGGCAAGAATATTTCTACAGCAAAAGTGATAAAAAACACTAAATCAATAGCATTTATAGAAGGCAAATTAGAAAATTCAGAAGGTCAATTAATAGCAACAGCAACCTGTACTGCTAAATTAAAGCCAAATTTTTACAAACATTAAATATTAGTTTATGTATCCTAAATTATGCCAAATTGCATAATTTTCTCTAAAGTTCTTAATTGAAGTCCATACTCTCTGAAACTCTAGGTTTTTATTAGCTTCTTCTTCAACAACTATAAACCAATTTTTTTTAAATAAGTCCATCATTTCTGGAGACCATTGATGAATTTTAACTCCTAACTCCTTAAGTTTATTAATTGCTTCAACTTGAACTGCCTCGCTTTTTGCTAAACTGTCTAGAAACATTTCTCCGCATGTGACTTCAATTTGTGTTTTTTGCGCTAAGGATAAGGAATTCCACAAATCTAAATTTATCATAAGTTCACCTAAACTTGCAGGTTGATGCCAACCAGGAAAATAATAATTTTCTGCAACTTCATGAAAGCCCAATTCTAAATCCATAGCTGGCATTCCATATTCAGTAGCATCTATAGTTCCTAATTCTAGTGCAGGATATATATCGCCACCGGCTAGAAGCTGAGTGGATACTCCTAATTTTTCCATTACTTTAGCTCCAAGACCTAAAAACCTCATTTTTAATCCCTTTAAATCTTCTACACTATTAATTTCCTCTCTAAACCAACCAGAACCTTCTGGAGAAATTGCCATACAATGAATAGAATGGATATTATGCCTATGATATATTTCTTGGAAAATTATGTTGCCTCCTCCATATCTAAGCCATGCTAAATATTCACTTGGATTTGGACCGAAAGGAAATGTTGTAAAAAATTGTAAAGCGGGAACCTTCCCTGCCCAAAAAGCAGGCGAAGCCCAACCAGCATCAACACTTCCAGTTGATACTGCATCAAATATTTCCATAGCAGGAACTAATGCTCCAGGTTCATAATATTTAATATTAATATTGCCACCTGACACATCATTGATTGTTTTTGTTAGCTTCAATCCAGTTTCTCCTAATATGATTAAGCTAGAAGGAAAAGCAGCAGCCATTTTTATACTAATATTTTTAGATTCATTAATTTTATTTATAGAAATTTTATCATCAGTTTCCTCACAAGAAAATAATGTAATACTAATAAGTAATATTAATATTAATTTAGTTAATTTCATTTAAAGTGCTCCCAGCATTTAGTACTTTAAACTCTTTTATAAAAAATTATCAAATACTTTTATTAAAAATAATGTTAATATTTTATATATTTAAAGAAATATAAAAATATGATTAATAAAAATATTAAAATACATACTCCTTCTCTGATTATTGATAAAAAATGTCTTTTAAAAAACATTAAAACAATGTCAAAATATTCAACTGCAAATAATATTAATATAAGACCCCATGCAAAATCGCATAAAATATCTAATATAGCCAAGCTTCAATTAGAAAATGGAGCAATAGGTATATGTGTGGCAACTTTGTATGAAGCTGAAGTAATGGTAAAAAATAAAATTAAAGGTGTTCTTTTAACTACACCAATTACTAACGAGCATGATAAAGAGCGCCTTAAAAAGCTTATTGTATCATCTAAAAGCTTTATGATGATTGTTGATAATTCTATTTCAATTAAATACCTTGAAAGCATTTCTAAAAATTTAAAAAATAATATTAATGTATTAATAGACTGTGACATTATGAAAATTGGAAGTCATAAAACTTCAAGAACAGGTGTAAGATCTATTAAAGAAATTATAAATATTGCAGACCAAATTAATTCTCACAAAAAGCTTAATTATATAGGAATAACGGCCTACGCTGGCGACATACAGCATATTGATAATTATATAGAAAGAAAAATTGAAACCACTATACGTCATGAATATCTAAACAAAATTATTACTAACTTAAAAAAAGTAAACTTATCTCCAAAAATTATTTCTGGTGGAGGTACAGGTTCTCACGATATTGATGCTAAAAGCAAACTATATACTGAACTTCAACCCGGTAGTTACATATATAGTGATGCTGAATATGATAAAGTATCTATTTATAAAACAAAACCAAACCCATATAAACCAGGGTTGTTTGTAGCTTCCTCAATTATTAGTATTATAGATAAAAATAATTTAATCATAGATGCTGGCTTAAAAGCTTTATCTACAGGTTCAAAGCTTCTACCTGTACCATCAGGGGAATTTCTAATCGGTTCTAAATATAGCTTTATGGGTGACGAGCATGGTAAAATAACTATACCTAATAATTGTAAAAAACCACCAAAATTAGGAGAAATTATTTTCATTCAGCCCTCTCATTGTGATCCCACTGTAAACTTATATAATAACTGTAAAGTAATAACCAACAATGAAATAGATGATACATGGGAAATAGATGCGAGAGGTTATTTATAATAATAATTACAAACTATCTATTAAAGCTTTTACTTTATTTAAATACATTTTATCCAAATGATTTATAGGTTTTATACCTAATGCATTAATTAAAAGCTTTTTAGCATGCGTTATATCTTCAATTTCATCTAACAAAATTAAACCATTTGCAGCTTCATAAATAACTCCAATATTATTGCTATCTAAATTTAAAGCTTTTTTATAATGCTCTCGTGCAAGATCAGAAGTAGCTCCATATAAAAATTTTGCCATAAAACCAGCTTTATTTACTATTTCAGCATTCCAAGTACCTTTTGCAATTTGCGCAGATACATTACTTGGATTTAATTTAATAGCTTCATCTAAATGAAACTCAATTTTTTCTGCATAACCTTGCTTTAAAGCACTTAAAACACCTATTAGCTGACTATACCTGCCCATGGCATGAGCAGCTTCTACATGCGCATCATCATTATATATGTCCATTTCTAAAGCATGTTCAGCATATCCTCTAGCCTCTTTAAAAACTGTAATTGCCTTCTCTCCTTTTAATAAAAAATGTCCATATATTGATAAAGTCTTTGCACGAAATATGTATGATTCAATAAAAGAATTTTCTGAAGCAATATCTACAGCCTCCATATACTTACCTTCATCAAAAAGAATATTTGATCTTTTCATTATATTATCTTCTGAATAAGCAATTTTTATAACAAAAATTAATGAAACAAAAAAATACAATATCTTTATAATAAAATTTTTAAATAAATTCATAAGATGGTTTCCATTAAAAATGACATAGCTGTTATTTAATAAAATCAATACAATAAAAATAAACAAAGCTATATAAAAAAAGTAATAACTAATACATAGCTCTATTATGATTATAAGGTAGGTAATATTAATAAAAATGTTTTATAATCTTAAAGGAAACAAGAACTATATTTTATTATTTGCGTGTCTTGCGACAGCATTAGTTACGGTCGATTTAGCATGTATATCTGTAGCATTACCAAAAATGCTAGGCTTCTTTTCTGCTAGTAAAATAGAAATTGCTTGGATTATAACAGTATACTCAATTTCTACTGCTATCTGTATTCCTCTTTTAGGGTTTTTATCAGAAAAATTTGGTAGAAAAAATATTTATTTGATAGGTATAGCAGGTTTTTCAATATTTTCAGCCTTATCTGGCTTATCTCAAAATTTAGATCAAATACTGATATTTAGAGGCCTACAAGGTGTTTTTAGTGCTCCGTTAGTTGCACTAAGCCAATCTATTATTATCAATGCTTTTCCAGGTAAAGAAAGGGGAAAAGCTTTATCTTGGTGGACTTTAGGGCTGTTAATTGGGCCTCTTATTGGACCCCTTTTAGGAGGGTATTTTGCAGAAAACTATAGCTGGAGATGGGTATTTCTAATAAATATCCCTATTGGGGTTGTTGCTTTTATAGGTACATATGTAAGCTTAGAAGCAAATAAAATAAATAAAAACATAAAATTTGCATTTTTTAGTTTTATTTTTTTAGCTATAGGAGCATCTTGTATGCAGCTTGTACTTGATAGAGGACAAATACTAGATTGGTTTTCTTCTCGTTTAATTATAAATTTAACTATATCAGCATGCATATTTTTATTTCTGTTTTTCTTACTTTACTTTTCAAAAAGTAAAACATTATTTCCTAAAGAATTATTCTTAGATTCAAACTATATAGGTGGGTTAATTTTTGTCTTTTTATTTGGGTTACTTCTAGTCCCTCCTTTTATTTTAATGCCTGATTTTTTATCCTCAATAGGTGGTTATCCTATAGATGCAATAGGTATGATTCTAGCAACTAGTGGGCTTGGCGGAATGACTGGGACTTTAATAGCTTCAAGACTTTTATCCTATGGTTATTATAAAAGCTTTATGATTATCGGTTTATTGGCTTACATGATAGGTCAATATTATATGACCTTATGGAATTCAGAAGTAACTATGAGCATGATGATGACAAATGGAATAATTAGAGGTCTAGGAATAGGTCTTTTTTATCCTGCACTAGCAACTGCAACATATGTTACTCTTCCTGGAAAACTTAGAGATCACGGAGCTAGCTTATTTCAATTTATAAGAAACCTTGGCTCGGCTGTTGCAATTGCTATAATTGTAATTTTAATGGATAGGTTTTACAAAACTAGTATGTCTGAATTAAGTTATAGAGTTAAAAATAATTACAATCAAAATGAAGGCTTACTACATAATTATAATATATATCCATTAAACATGAATGATACAAATTTTTTTATTAACCTTATTTCTCAAGAATCACACTTGATATCTTTTATAAATATAATGTTTATACTAACATTTTTACCATTGATATTTTTTCCATTTTTTTTATTATTCAAAACTAAACCAAAGGAAAATTATGAAAAATAATACCCCTAAAAAATTAGCTGTTTATAAAAATATATTTGATGAAAATGTTAGATGGGGAGATACGGATGGTTATAACCATGTTAATAACGTATCTATTTCAAGATATTTTGAGAGCGCTCGAGTTAATATAATAAGAAATTTAGAATCAGAGAAATATAGCTTTGTGATAGTAAATTTTAATATTAATTATATAGACCAGATATTTTATCCGAGTAAAATTAAAATTGGAACATACATAAGTTCTATTGGAAATAAATCTATAACCTTTGATCAAGCGTTATTTGTAGATGATACATGTAGAGCTTCGGCTAAGAGCATACTAGCTTATGCAGACATAAAAGAATCCAAAGCTTACAAAATAACTGAAGACATAAAATTAAAATTAAATAAAATTTATGGGGCGAATGACGAGATTTGAACTCGCGACCCCCGCTACCACAAAGCAGTGCTCTAACCAACTGAGCTACACCCGCCATAAATTAATATCAATCTAATACTAAATATTATTAAAATAAACAAATATAATATTATAAATAATAATTATAAAAATTAAAATTTGTATAATTTGTATAATTTGTATAATTTTTAATCAACACATGATTATTTTTGCGACACATTTATTAATTTATGTTATATTGTAAATAATTTTTTTAGAGTTTCTATCATATTAATATTTGGCATAAAACATGCTTATAATTAAAGTATTATATAATATTATAAAATTTTAAGGAGTTAAAAATGAAAAAAATTGAAGCTATTATAAAACCATTCAAACTTGATGAAGTAAAAGATGCTCTCCAAGAGGCTGGTGTACATGGTATTACAGTAACTGAAGCAAAAGGTTTTGGAAGACAAAAAGGTCATACAGAACTCTATAGAGGTGCTGAATATGTTGTAGATTTTTTACCAAAATTAAAAATTGATATTATAATTGCAGATAATTTATTAGAACAAGCTATAGAAGCTATTCAGAAATCTGCCCATACTGGTAGAATTGGCGATGGTAAAATTTTTGTAACTAATGTTGAACAGGCAGTAAGAATAAGAACTGGTGAATCAGGTGAATCTGCTATTTAATTAATAATGTATAAACAATAAGGAATGGGAAACATGACTGATAAGACTACTACAAAAAAAAATACAGCTAAGTCTATTATGAAGATGATATCAGATAAAGATATTGCTTTTGTAGATTTTAGGTTTACTGATCCAAGAGGCAAATGGCAACATACAGCTCAAACAGTAAGCTCTTTGGATGAAGATGTATTAAACGAAGGTATTATGTTTGATGGATCATCTATAGCTGGCTGGAAAGCTATTAATGAATCAGATATGATATTAATGCCTGACTTTGATAGTGCTGTCTTAGACCCATTTACTGCGCAACCCAGCCTGATATTATTTTGTGATATTATTGAACCAAGTACAGGCAAAAGATATGATAGAGACCCTAGGTCAACAGCAATTAGAGCTGAAGAATACGTAAAAGCATCAGGTGTTGGTGATACAGTTTACTTTGGTCCTGAAGCTGAATTTTTTGTATTTGACGACGTTAAATGGAACGTCTCTATGAACCACGTAGGATATAAGATAGATTCTGAAGAAGGTCCTTATAATTCTAACTCAGATTTTGATGGCGGTAATGTAGGCCATAGGCCAGCTGTAAAGGGAGGTTACTTCCCCGTAGCTCCAGTTGACTCCATGACTGATATTAGAGCTGAAATGGTTACTTCTATGATGGAAATGGGACTTCCCATGGAAAAACATCACCATGAAGTAGCTCCGTCTCAAAATGAATTAGGCTTTAAATTTGGAACGATGACAGCAACAGCTGATTGGATACAAATATATAAATATTGTGTTCATATGGTAGCGCATTCTTATGGTAAAACTGCTACTTTTATGCCAAAACCTATAGTCGATGATAATGGATCAGGAATGCATTGTCATCAATCTATCTGGAAAAATAATAAGCCAATCTTTGCTGGTGACGAGTATGCTGGCTTAAGCGAAACATGTCTTTTTTACATTGGCGGAATTATAAAGCACGCAAAAGCTTTAAATGCTTTTACTAATGCAAGTACTAATTCTTACAAAAGGTTAGTTCCAGGTTTTGAAGCACCTGTTCTTTTAGCCTATTCTGCTAAAAATAGATCAGCTTCATGCAGAATACCTTATGCAACAAGTAAAAATGCTAAACGTGTAGAAGTAAGATTTCCTGACCCAACAGCAAACCCTTATTTAGCCTTTTCTGCTATGTTAATGGCAGGAATGGATGGTATTAAAAATAAGATTCATCCAGGAGATCCAATGGATAAAAACCTTTATGATTTATCACCTAAAGATTTAGAAAATGTGCCTACAGTTGCTGCAAGTCTATCTGAAGCATTAGATGCATTAGATAAAGATAGAGCATTTTTAACTGAAGGCGGTGTATTTACTGACGAACAAATAGATGCCTATATTGAACTTAAGAAAGAAGAAGCACATAGAGTTGATTATACTCCACATCCAGTAGAGTTTGATATGTACTATTCTTGCTAATACAATACTTAAGAAAAAGCTATAAGGGAAAACTCTTATAGCTTTTTCTATATGTGGTTGCATAATTTTTATTATATACCAAATATATTACTTGATGGTTATCAATAATATAATTATACGTTAATCATGTTAGATTTATTCGATAAAAAACCAAAAAAAGAAAACTCCTATGAAGCGAAGGATATTGAAGTTCTTGAAGGGTTAGAACCTGTAAGGCAAAGACCTGGTATGTATATAGGAGGCACTGATAAAAAAGCTCTCCATCATTTAGCATCAGAAATAATAGATAATTCTATGGATGAAGCTGTAGCAGGTTATGCTTCAACTATAAATATTACACTAAAAGATGATAATAAATTATGTATTAAAGATAATGGAAGAGGAATACCCGTTGCTAAACATCCTAAGCGTCCTAAACTATCAACTTTAGAGGTAATATGTACAACTCTACATTCTGGTGGAAAATTTAGTTCAAAAGCTTATAACACATCTGGTGGACTTCATGGTGTAGGGTTATCAGTTGTTAATGCGCTTTCAGAAGATCTATTAATAGAAGTTAATAGAGATAAAAGTTTATGGAGACAGGAGTTCTCCAAAGGTAAGCCAAAATATGAGACAAAAAAAATACAAGAAAGTAATAAAAAAGGTACTTATATAGAGTTTATTCCTGATAAAGAAATATTTGGAAATGAAGTAATTTTTGATCCCAAAATTCTAAAAGAAATGGCAGAATCAAAAGCGTATTTATTTAGAGGAATAACTATAAATTGGGAATATGATACAGGTGTATCTGAAAATAAAGAAAAACAAAGTTTTAATTTTCCTGACGGAATAAAAGATTTTTTAGTAAACAAATTATCTGATGGACCATTATTAATTGAAGAAATGTTCTGTGGCAAAACAAATTTAGAATCGAATGAGGAAGTAATAGAATGGGCAATAGCCTGGCCATTAAGATTAGAATCCAATTTAGTAAGTTTCTGTAATACAATTCCAACTATAGAAGGTGGAAGT
>Ga0114995_10003159_pt1 | contig 11293 bp, 6 predicted proteins | sample ArcticOcean_MG_C_11_FD_87038 | JGI IMG/M metagenome (GOLD analysis project Ga0114995, IMG submission 87038) | Marine microbial communities from western Arctic Ocean - ArcticOcean_MG_CB2_154 | ecosystem: Environmental > Aquatic > Marine > Oceanic | place: Arctic Ocean: Canada Basin | collected... | reverse complement strand
TGTATATGGGAGAGTTATTATTCATAAAGAGTAGCCGTATATATTGCCTAGAACACATGTTACATTTAAATTTGTTCAAAATATTTAAAATGAAAATACTAATCTTACTTGCTCATTTATTTTTTTTCTGCTCGCTAATTAGTGCACATACTATTTCTGATAATTTTGAACTTGTAGATGGATGTTTAGATGAGGAAGCGTGTAATTACAACCCAGAGGCTTTAGAAGATGATGGGTCATGCTGCTATTTATCTTGTGGTTGTACTGATATCAGTGCCGTTAATTATTCTGAAATAAATGAATGTGATGATAATTCTTGTTTGTATTTAACGGATTGCTCGCTGCTTGAATCTAACATCGAAGAGAACTTAACCGTCTGCAGAGGAGGTTTAGTAGAATTGGAATCTGAATCTGAATATGCGGATGAGTTTGCTTGGTATTTGGATGGAGTTTTAGTTGGCAGTGAATCTAGCTGGAATTATATTCCTGAGACAGCTGGGAATGAAGTCATCCATCTGGTTACCTCTAATGAGTTTTGTGTGGACAGTACTGAGATTCTGTTGGATGTGTTTGTATTAGAATCTCCTGAACTAACTCATACAGGATTGAATTTATGTGAGGGTGAGCTTACGGAGCTAACAGCTATTAGTGAATTCCAAAATGTTTGGATTTTCGGAGGACAATTCTTAAGTTTAAACGAATCCGTAACTATCGGAAATGGCGGGCTTTATTCTGTGGTTAATGTAGATGAGGATTGTGTTTCTAACTCTGTAGGAGTCGTAGTAACCGTGAGTACTATTCCAGTGGCAGAAATTACATATAGTTCTACAGACTTTTGTGAGGGGACCTATGTGTTGCTAATATCTGCTGAGGAAGGAGATCATTTATGGACGTTAAATGGAGAAACTTATAGCACTAATTCTAGTACTCAAACTTCTTTAGAGGGTGAGTTTTTTTTACAGATAATGAATGATTCATGTGCGTCTAATATCGATTCTGTCGTATTAATAGAGAGACCATTTCCTATAGAGCCAGAATTAGAATTTACGGGTGGCGTGTTATACGCTACTGATATTGAAGGAGTCAGTTATCACTGGTATGTCAATGGAACTGAAGTAGCTGTCACGGAGGACAATTTTTATACTCCTACTATTAGCGGTGATTATATAGTGGAAGTTGAGTCAGAGTTTGGCTGCGAAACTTCTAGTGAGTTACTATTGGTTAATGGGATTGACGAATATGGACCGATAGCAGAGAAGCCTAGTTTTTACCCAAATCCTATGAATGATCAAGGGACACTTCTATTAGGTTTAAGTAGATTTGATTCTATGCAAATAATAGATGTAAACGGAAAAATAATTCAGGAAGTAGGAAGTTTGGAGTTTTTACCAAAAGTAATTATCCATAGTGCCAACTTAGATTCTGGAATTTATTACATCAGATTAAAGAGAAAAGAGGGTGCTTATGAAAGCTTGAAGTTTATAGTAGAATAAAACTAACCTAAGAGCCTATTTTAATAACCGTAACTACTCATTTTTTGAACTTTTAAGTAATGAACTTGTAGGTCATTAATTTTTAAACATACAAAATAATGTCCATCAGCTAAACCTGCCTCTGGTCTCCACGTGGATTCATATTTTTTTGCAGAAAGAACCTTTTCCTCTAAGTTGGCCACTTGCTCACCTTTCATATTGAAAACTAATAGGCTAGCTCGGGCATCTTTGAAAACCCCATAGCTAATAGTTAATTCTTCAGTAAAGGGATTTGGATGTGCTTTATATATAACACCTTTATCTAAATGGATGTCATTCATTCCGTTTGCTCCGCTAGAATCGAGAACAATATCCCACACGCCTTCTAATCCGTCCTTTCCATTATCGAAAAGATTGATTATCCTTTCGGTAGCGTTAAACACTCCTGAGTTTACAGAAGCAGCACCGTCAGCAGGAATATCCTCATCACCTGAGAAATACAACTGAGTGGTTAGTGTTGGACTGTTTGGAGGTGTGATTTTAAAATGAATATGAGAAGGTCTGAATTGTCCTCCAGATATTAAATATTTTCCAGGTTTTATAGTTTCGAACAAGTAGAACCCTTCACTATTGGTAGTGACTTTTCCTCTTAGGTTATAACCTTGATTATCATAATCCCCATTATCATCAGCATGCCAGATGTCTACCACGGCACCTTCTATAAATTGAGAGCAATCTAACTTCATTACTCGCCCACTTATGACCAACTTAACACCACTCTCGGTGCTTTCAGCTAGCTGACCATCGATTAGTTCTGGAGGGTTTTCTGTATAGAACGGTCCTTGTCCATATAAATCTTGTGTAGTGGCTGTGCAGCCTATGAAATCTTTTTCGCTTTTCGTTTTTGCTTGAGAAACATGAGGTATTACAGCAGCTCCAAGTGCTGCTAGTGAGGTGTTTTTAAGGAAGCTTCTTCTGTTGGCGTTGGACATTATGTAATGGATTTATAAGAAAAGGTAAAACAATCCCTGTATTTCGCAGGAGGCTTAACATAAGTTATGATGCTAAAACTAGCTTAAAGGTTGTACATGTGACTTGAGACTAGCCTAATTAGGTTGGTGTTTGTCTCAATCTAAAGAAATTAGCTCAAATGCAGCGCCATCTTCGAAGGTGTATCCATTGAGAAGAGATTTAGCCTCCATTCTCTTTTTTCCTTGCATTTGTAGTTCTAATACTTCAATGAATCCATCAGTTGAGGCTACTAGTAATTCTTTATTGTGAATTTTAATAGTTCCTGGAATAGCTAGTGATTTTAGATCAGAAATTTTTGATTTGGAGATCTTGAATCCCGTCTTTTTGTCATCATTGAGAGTGGTCCATGCACCGGGAAAAGGGCTTAATCCTCTTATATGATCGTGTACTTTGGATTTGGTGAGTTCCCAGTTAATTTCACAGGTCTCTCTGTAAATTTTAGGAGCCGGATTTAGTTTGTTGTCTTCTGGCTGAAGCTTTTCTTTGGTTTCTCCTTGTTGGATTTGGTGTATAGTTTCTACTAGGCATGTAGCTCCTAAAATCATCATCTCGTCATGTAGTTCACCTGCAGTCATGTTTTCAGAGATTGGAATCTCTATAGAGTTAATGATATTTCCGGTGTCTATTTGTTGTTGGATAAAGAAAGTGGTAGCGCCAGTTTTCTTTTCTCCATTCATCACTGCCCAGTTAATAGGAGCTGCTCCTCGGTATTGGGGCAGGAGTGAGCCATGTAGGTTAATTGTTCCATATTCCGGCATTTGCCATACCATTTCTGGGAGCATTCTAAATGCCACTACCGAGAATAAATCAGCTTTTAATGATTTAAGCTCCTGATTGAACTCTAGGTTTTTAAGGTTTGGTGGTTGGAGAATTTTTAGTCCGCATTGCATCGCGTATTCTTTTACAGCTGAGAATTTAATTTTCTTACCACGTCCTGCTGGTTTATCCGTAGAAGTGATTACTCCTACCACATCGAAGCCTGCTTTTACTATAGCATCTAAAGACGCCACTGCAAAATCAGGTGTTCCCATGAATACTACTTTAAAATCTTTTGGCTTCATTCAAATATTAATTTCCGTTTTCCTAATTTTAAATAAAGAAAGGATAGCGTCCCTAACATGCTGAAATAGATGAGATCTACTATCCATACGATGTGAATAGGTTGGCGATTAACTTCTACCAAATAGTATAAGATTAGCATATAAATAATGATGGCTATGATCTCTATTACCATAGTTACTTTGGTATCTCCAAACCCATCAACAGCACTAAAAAATATTCCTCCCACAGAAAAAAGTAGCATCGAAGGAACGATTACTAAGAATACGCTCTTAGCCATTTCTGTAAGTTCTTCTGCTTTGAATATGCTTAAAATCGTCTGTGGACTAATCCATAGAATGGAGGTAAGAATAAAGACGCCTATAAAACTCATGACCATCATTTTCTTCATAGTAGGTAGGATGTCTTTTAATCTATTCTCTGCGGCTAAAGTGCTCACATAAGTCTTAGCTGTTCTGTTTAGTCCAAATATAGCTATAAAAGCTAAAAACAGCATGTTACGGGTTATGTGAGAAACCTTTAGTTCATCAGTTCCAATATGTTCTACCATAATAAAGAAGGCCATCCATGTGCTCAAAGATATGATTTGAGTAATAGCTACAGGGTAGCTTAAGTTTATTAATTCTGAAGAGTTTTTAAAGTCTAGAATCTTAAATTTCTCCTTTAAATGGAAGGTTAAGTGGTAACGCTTATTTATGATAAAGAAAACAGCGAATATCAGTGCCATTCCCTCTGCCAGTGAACTGGCCCAAGCTGCTCCAGATAAGCCTAATTCTGGAAATCCTAGGTTTCCGAATATAAGTAAGTAATCTAGAACTATGTTTCCTAGACCTGTAATGAGTGCTACATAAAAGAGCATTTTAGTCTGTGCTATTCCAGAGAAAAAACCATTTATCACTATTAATGGAAAAAGAAAGAAATAGCCAATAGAACGAATATTTAAAAAGCTAACCATCTTCTCAGCGAGCTCTTTGTTTTCTGAAACTCCAGTAATAAGAGGTTCCATGAGGAAGTAAAACAAACCGAATAAAAAAACAGAGGAAACGATAGCGTAGTTAATGCTGTTTTTAAAGATAGTTCCTATGTCAGGTATATTTTCTTCTCCCATTCTTCTGGCAGTAAGAATCTGCGTTCCTGCGGATAATCCTACCCCGAGCATCACGCCTACTATGTAAAATAGACCGCTACTATTAGCCGCATTAAAGGAATCGTCATTGTGTAACTCGCTGATAAATAGATTATCGAAGAAAAGAACAAAAAACTGCACAAAAGTCCCTAGACCAATGGGTACGGCTACTTTAAGAATAGCCTGGTACGAGGTGTCTATTCCTTTTCTTATGCTTTTTGGCTGCTCGTTAGATACAGATTTCTCAGTCAACTTATTATTAGTCTACTTGAATTACTAATCCCTTTAAGTATTCACTTTCTGGGTGATAAATATTCACGGGATGATCAGCTGGCTGATGAAGTTGGTGAAGAATTCTAACTTTTCTTCCTTCAGCTATAGCTGCTGCTGTTATGGTGTGTGTGAATAAAGATTTATCCACTGCTTGAGAGCATGAGAATGTGAAAATTAATCCCCCTGGCTTTATGTGTTTAATAGCATATGAGTTCAACCTCTTGTACCCTTGAATAGCTTTATGTCTTACTCGTTGATGCTTAGCGTAAGCTGGAGGGTCTAAGATAATAATATCATAATCTTCGTCCATTTCCTTTATGTAGTCGAGAGTATCTGACTGAATACACTTGTGCTTACTTTCGTCTAGTTTATTCACCTTAACGTTTCCTTCAGCGAGGATTAGCGCTTTTTGTGAGCTATCTAAGCTATGTACTAGCTCTGCCTCGCGTTGCAATGCGTAAACACTAAATCCTCCAGAATAACTGAAGGTGTTAAGCACTTTCTTTCCTTTAGAGTATAATCCTAGTAAATCTCGATTATCACGTTGGTCTATGAAAAACCCAGTTTTCTGACCAGTTACCCAGTCTATTTCAAAGATGTTTCCATTTTCTGTGGCTTTATGCGGAGTTTCGCATGAACCATATAAATAGGTGTTCTCCTCATCCATGTCATGATTCTTTTTCATGAACTCGGCACTCTTATCATACACAGCAGTAAGGTGTTCTCCTAATTCAGATTGAAGAGCATCGCAGATCAGCTGGCGGTGGTTAAACATTCCTAAGCTATGGCACTGCATCACAGCTACACCGTTATAAAAATCTATTATTAATCCTGGCAAGTGGTCTCCTTCTGCATGAATTAATCTGAAAATATTATTATGGTCATTTCCTATGAATCCTAAATTCTTTCTGAGACTAACAGCATTGCTGATTTTCTCCTTCCAGAATGCGTCATCAATTTCGATATCTTCAAATGAAATTACTCTGGCGGCTATAGTAGTTCCCTCTGAGTAATGAGCTAATCCTAAAAAGCCTCCTTTATTAGCATGTATAGCTACTATTTCACCATTTTTAGGTTCACCTTCCACGTCTTTAATAGCTCCAGAAAACACCCAAGGATGAAATCTTCTTAGTGGCTGATCTTTTTTAGATTTTAAAAATAATTTAGGATGCTCGCTCATGCTTTTTTATTTGAGCTGCGAAGGTATGGAGTATTAAAATGAAATTTGAACTAAATCTACACGATTATCTTGATGGAATTATTATTGTAGAGTCTCCTTTTAAATTGGATTTCTAATATCTGGTGGCTTCGTTTAATTCTGGGTTATTCATAGAGACTTATATCGTAACTCCTTTCATTATATAAAGGAAGCTCATTTTCGAATATTCTCTTGGAATCGGAAGTCATGAACTCACTTCTATCAGCGAATTATGTAGTATGAACTTATACTGCACGATGCTATTCTTTTAGTGTGTTAGATTTCCCTTTACTAGGGTAGTTTCTTCTTTTGAAAACAGATCACCTAGATAAATCCTTCTGTTGGAGAGAATAGCTGCCTTAGAGATACTTAGTCTAGTTAGTTTTCAGTTCGTATTTCTCTTCTGAATTTAATATAACTTCTTTGTTATCTGTCATCCATCTTAAGATGTCAGCTGTTTTTTCTGGTGGAAATTTTGGAAGTTTTTCAGTTATTCCTGTAGGTGTTAAGCTCGATGTTTTCAGTGCTATTTTTATAGCCGTATGTATCTGGTCAAATTCTTTTTGACTTACTCCGATTTGGTTCAGGCTAGAGCAGATATCACATATTCCACAGGATTCTTTTCTCTTCTCACCGAAGTATTCTAGCAGCACGTTCATTCTGCATGAGACTCTGGAGACATAGTGCTTCATAGCTTCTACTCGCTCTTTATCTCTAGATTGCTTGTCGCTGTATATTTCCTTGGGGAAGGATAAGTATGTTTCTTGAACTCTGCTTCTTAAGAATCGGACAGAAGGCAGTCTTGATTTTGCTTCGTAATAGATTACGTCTCTATCTACTAAATTCTGAAGGTATTTATTGACTAGTGCTATAGGTAACTTAGTTCGCTGGGCTATGGCCATTTCGTCTATAGCCACCATATGCTCGAAGATACCGCCGTAAGACCTAATGATAACGGTTAATAAGTCATCCAGATTGGGATTGGCTACTTGGAATTTATAAACTCCAGTATGAGAAATCTTAAACATGAGTTTAGAGCTTTCTCTGCCATAGTTTTGCAATGCTATGAGCTCGGAATATTCTAGGATTTTAAGGCTATAATGAAGTGTGTTTATGTTAATTCCATGTTTGATAGAAAAACCGCTAATATCGAAATCTGCTCTGAAATTTTCTCCAGTACCATAAGCTATTTGGTATTCTTGAAATAACAGACTGTAGACTCTTTTTACCAGTTTTGGTTCTGGATACTTTAATGCTATCGATCGATCTAAATTTTCTAAGTCAGAGGAGTTATAGATAAGCACTGAGAGACTGGTTTTCCCGTCTCTACCTGCTCTGCCTGCTTCTTGGTAAAACGCTTCTGGTTCTGAAGGAATATGAGGGTGGATGACTAAGCGTACATTGGCTTTGTCTATACCCATTCCGAATGCATTAGTGGCACAGATTACTCTTACTTTACCAGTTATCCATTCCTCTTGTATTCTCGTCTTGTCTTCAGGTTTTAATCCTGCATGGTAAAATGAAGCTTTGATTCCATTGGAATTCAGCAGGTCAGCGTAGTCTTTTGTGTGTTTTCTTGTGTTGGCGTAAACAATGGTACTGCCTCCTATTTTAGTACAGATCTCTAAAATTTTAGCATGCTTGTTTATGCTATTCCTCACCACGAATCGGATGTTCTCTCGTGCAAAACTCTTCGAAAACATCTTTACCTTTTTAAGGGCTAAATGTTCAATAATATCCTTCTGAACATTCTCTGTAGCGGTGGCGGTGAGGGCTATAAAAGGGACATTAGGTAACGTTTCTCTTATGTTAGCTATTTCTAAATATGCTGGTCTAAAGTCATGACCCCATTGACTCACGCAGTGGCTCTCATCTATAGCTACCACGGAGACATTCATTTTTTTTAATCGCTCTTGGAAAATTTCTGTTTTTAATCTTTCAGGAGAAACATATAGAAATTTAGTGTTTCCATAAATACAGTTGTCTAATATTCGATCTATCTCTGTTTTGTGTAATCCAGAGTGAATGCTAACGGCTATGATATTTCTGCTTCGGAGTTGATTTACCTGATCTTCCATTAAAGCTATCAGCGGAGAGACTACAATACATATTCCTTCTTTTATCAAGCCTGGTATCTGGAAGCAAAGTGACTTGCCTCCACCTGTAGGTAATAGAGCGAATGTATCAGAACCCTCTAAAACAGAATTAATAATCTCTTCCTGCGAATCACGAAACGAATCGTAACCCCAATATTCTTTTAATATTTCTTTAGGAGAAGACATTTTCGGCTAAGGTAATGAAGTAGGTTGAACCTAGTATAGAACTTAAAACAGAGAAGTTTGGGATGAGGAAATAGCTTCCTCACGAAGTCTAAGTATTTTGAAGAAGCTTCAGATAGAGCAATAGAATCTGGTTGTAGTTTAATACAAAAGGATTCGGGTAATTAGTGAATGTTGCTAAAACAGGAGAGTTGGGTTAACTTTGACAGTCTGACCAAGTATAAATATGAAAAGAACCACACTATTAATTATTCTGTTATGTTATTTGACTAATATTGGAATTGCCCAAAGGCGTAATCAGAAAACTCCACCACCAGATTGGACAAAAAAAGAATATATTTCCTCTAAATATCTAGAGAGCACTTTTATTTATGTCTTGGATTCAATAAACATTAAAAGATTAAGTGATAGCGAAGTGGCAGAAGTTAAAAAGAATTTGTTTAAGACAATGGAGGAGGAATTAGCTCGTAAAATATCGACCAAGGTTAACGTAATAACGGAACAGACATCCTCAAGTCAATCAAACTACTCAAATAGTGGAAACTCTTCAAATGCAAGAACTCACTTCCGTGAAAAGTTAAGTATTACAGTAAATGCTAAGTTTAAATTCAAGCTTAAGCAAACGTATTTTGACAAGAATAATCTTTGGGCCATTATGGTTCTAAACAAAGAACAATGTTCATTGCCTTTAATAATTGAAGCAATAGATATATTAGAATCCACAACAGAGCAAGTTTTAGTTGCCATAGATAGTAGGAGTTCTAAATATTTATTAGATTTTGAAGAAAAATTAAACCTTGCATCTCAACTACAATCAACGGCAGTTTGGCTAAATAGCAATGTAGATTTAAAGAACTACAGATACTTCAAGAATAATCTTTCTGGACTGATTCAGCAGGTGAGACAGTTAGAATCAGAACAAAAACTAGACGATGCTATAGCTGAAGTGGATAAACTTGTATACAATTATGAATTTGCAGCTGCCATTGAGAAGGCAAGACGACTTACTTATCAGTTTAGAGATAGAATCGAGATTACTGAATTAATTAAAAGAGTTAACGATCAGTATAGACAGCATGTAAAAGTACAACTCCAGTCAGAGAAAGACGACTTAAGAGAAAGCGTTTCTATTGTAGAGGACTACTTACTCTTCTTCCCTGAGGATTTACTGATGACTTCAACAAAACTCACTCTCGAGACAAAACACTTTAACACTTTAGCCGACAAAGCTGAGTTAGCCTTAGATGGATCGAAATTAAACTTAGCTAAGCAATATGTTATGGAGCTTGATGACATTAAAATAACAGATATAGAGCGATTAAAAGGAATTCAAAGGTCTCTAGATAAACTTGAGTTTAAGGTACTCATGAGGTCGTTAGAATCTTATTGGAACACTGAAGATTATTACAACGGATGGAATACGGTTAAGTATTTACTAAGTTCCTCAACTCAATATTTAGAAATCAAGGATGTTCAGAGGTGGAAATGTAAGTTCGGTAAGAAATGTAAAAAGTTAGATTTTAGAGAAGACAGAAAGACGAAGCCTTATGTAATTACATTTTCATTGATGGATGAGCTAAGGACTAATGAGGGTAACCTGAGTGACCTCTTCAACGACAACAATCCTTACACAATACAACAAGGTTACTTTGCATACTCTGCGGCTATATATTTCAGGAAAATAGAACTACCTAATATTGTTTTAAAAGACGGTAGGACTAAGGACAAATCAAAAGCAAGTCTGTATGGATTAAAACTGAGTTATCTTGATTTTAATAGTGTTCAAAGTCTTGGGTCATATGATGGTTTAGTGCCTCCGGTTTCTCTTGATGGTATGGGGTGGGAAACATCCTTCGATATGTACTATTATAACATTTGGCATTTCGGAATGGGTCTTCAGCATGAAGGAAATTCAGCTATTACTCATGACTACTCTCCAGACAAATATTTCACTTCTCTAGGTCTGCATATTCCATTTTCAGGAAGAAGAGGTAATATTTCTATTCTGGCTGACATTGTCATTGCAAGAGAGCTAGAAGGCCCATCAACTTTCAGATTCAGCACTGGGATTTCCTGGAACCCATATTTCATTAAAAGGATTGGAAACAAAAGTGTGATTGAGAAGAAGTATCAGTTGTAATGTTTGATAAGTAAAATTATACAATTGATATGAAATAAAATCCTTTTCTTCTTCATTGTATTGGAAGCCAAGTCAGCTTAAAGGTCACTTTGGATAAGCGGGGCGGGAAATCCGATAAGTTTGAGGAGTATTTGAGTATGGAGATTTCTGAGAAAGCTTAATAAACCTTTTAAAGTTCTTCACGCTTATGTCATTATTTTTTTCTTCAACTACTTCTTCCTCTTCGAAGCCGAAATCTGATATTCTATCTAGTTGAACAACCAATTCAATTATGCAGCATCTTTTTCTGTGATTCTATGTCATGGAATGATGGTAGAGATAGCATTGGCCTCTGCTACGGAGGTATCTGATTTCACTCATTTACTATAGTACAGTTTTGGTTAGAAAAATATCATCAGAATAAGCCCAACTTCTATGGATATCAAAATAAGCAGAGCAGCAGGAACGATTTTTTCTAAGTAAGTCCATTTTTTAAACGGAGTCAATGCTAAAATTAATCCGAGTAAAAAGCTGAGCGCGGGAAAAGTCAATACAATGCTATAAACGATAGCTTTCTTTATTTCACTAGCAGAAGCTTCTGAACCATCTAAGTTTAAAACCACTTCAGGAGTGCCGGAAGTGGCTACTATATATGTTAGGGTAGTAGTCATTCCAGCATAAATCAATAATTTCCAGATTAGTTTTTTTTGCTTTAGCATAGTTGAAGACTTAAGC
>Ga0114995_10003144_pt1 | contig 11317 bp, 19 predicted proteins | sample ArcticOcean_MG_C_11_FD_87038 | JGI IMG/M metagenome (GOLD analysis project Ga0114995, IMG submission 87038) | Marine microbial communities from western Arctic Ocean - ArcticOcean_MG_CB2_154 | ecosystem: Environmental > Aquatic > Marine > Oceanic | place: Arctic Ocean: Canada Basin | collected... | reverse complement strand
CCCCAAAACCCCAAAACCCCTCAACTTTGAAATTCAAACTTCAAGATTAAATAAAATATAAATAAATACGATTGGTTTTTAAATAGAATTATAAATAGGAAAAACTATTGCAACGATAGGTTTGAATATTAAAATTATGAAAATTAAACGTCTAATCAATTCTCCAAAGTATATCAAAGTAAGTCTTCACCATTTCTTATCGCTGTGCATCTATTTATTGGGAAGAAAGTAATACTTCCATTCCTGCAGCATTCTTTGACCCATTTCTCTATACCAGAGCATTCACTCTTTGGCCGCTACTTAACATAAAGGATAAAAGCTACATATGAGTGCATGTTATGTTCGCAATATATGTGGTCGCGCCAGTTTATATTCTCAATGTCGAACCTCGATTTGGTTATGCCGCAAATAAAGCACTGTCCCTGGACCTCGTTCTTGTGCTCCTGGGCGATGGCGCGCTTGTCCGCGAACGAATCAATAATGATACCGAACAGAATGTTCATCAGCACAATATTGACAACGACGAAGAAGCCGAGGTCAAACATTCCCCGATTGTAGAACTTGTTCTGCGGATCACCGCGCATCGGCTGGTTCATCGCCTCGCCTATGCCACCGCCGGCCCGCACACCAACATTCATCGTGGAGAACACGCAATCGTAGAGGTTATCGCAGTATAGGTTGAAGTCAGGGGCGTCAGAATCATCTGCAGATTTGGCGGCTTGGTAGTCGTCCCTGTACATGTTGAACACCAAGAAGGACGCGATGTAGAGGCAGACGAAGAAGAGGGCTAGGGTCGAGAGAAGCTGGATTTTGTTCTCATTGAACACTGAAAGCACCTGGGTGAGCGAAGTGATCTTGTAGATTATATCCAGCAGCAGGAATGCTGATACGATTGGGGCATTGATGGCGATCATTGAGAGAAGGGCGTATCCCAAGTTTCGCATATGAACTTGATCAAGCCTGGCGCACTTAATTATAATCATCAACTCCTACAGTATATAGACCAGTATCTTCGTTATGATGTTCTTCTGCGAGTACTTCCTCACGAACTTGAGGATGCCTGGCTCTGTCACCTTGATCGACACCTTTAAGGAGCGCCGCATGCCAAACGCATTCGACCCTTTCTGCAGTCCGAAGTTCTGTAGCTCCTCCTTGTTGTTTTGGGCCGCTTCTGCGATGATGTATTTGAATTTGGCCCGGTTTTCGAGGTAGTAGGAGAACAAGACGATGAAGGCGATGGTGGTTTGGATGAGCCCCACTCCTTCCACCAATGACCGCCGATCTGGCGGCTCAAACGTCAATTGACCATCTTTCTGAACAAAGTATTGGACGAACATGAGGTTGATTACGATGATCAGGATGAAGTTGACCCAGGAGAGATAGCTCCACTGGTTGGCGAACTTCTTGATTGCTGGCGACAGCTATCCCAGCCTCTGCTGCCACAACATTTCAACGAAGAGGATTTCGATATTGGACAAAAATGCCTCCAGCTTCTCCTGCTGGCTGACGAGGAGGCAGTGGGTTGGTATCTCTTTTCGGGATTTTTAAGTGAGAAGATTCACGTAGGAGGGGAATTTGAACATGGTTTCTGTGATCTCTCCATTCTAGACAATCTCCACCTTGCCAAGATTATCAAGGTAGAAATTGCCAGCCACGAAGAATTTGTACATTTCTAGCTTTTGTAGGAAGTCCGTTCTGGCCTCTTTGGTCGTGGCAATTTTCTCAGCTTTTGAAAGTGCGTCGAATTTCTGGTGGTCGATTTCAATCTTATTCTTCTTCCTTCTTCCAAGGAAATACTGCAGTATATTGGTCACCAGTCCATTCTACTGCGCCACTTCCATCTCCTTGTACTCATCCACTTTGCCTTGGTTGAATCTGGTGTTGTATTTGTCCTGGAGCAGGGCATCCGTGTCAGCTTGGTTGCCTTGTGTTCCGAAGATGTCAAGTTCTCCAAACTCATCAATATCATGCTTCCTCTCATCAATTCCTTTAAGCATTTCTCTCTGTATCTTTTCCTGGACGCGCTCGAGCATTTTCACCACGTCTTCTTCGTTGTTGGCGCTCTTGGATTTCTGGATTACCTGGAGCAGTAACGCCGACGCCTTTCCTTTCTTCTGCGCCAGCCGATCCAAATACTCCAAGTAAAGCTTCGGATAACTTCTTATGATGACCTCGTCGAGCAATTTCATTTCGGATTTGTTGAACTTTTAATATTGTTGCTCCAGTTTTTGGGCTGATTGGGCGCCAATTGCCTGCTTGAAAATGTTGGCTTCGTAGATGGCGGACCTCTACATCAAATATTCATATTTGTCAACATCCCTGTGGAAACAGACGAGCTTGGGATGATCTGGTGTCACCTTCTGAAGCAACATCAATATCTGATTAATGTTGAAGCCAGTTTGAATCGTTTGCTTGTCGCGCGGGATCAGGTGGCCGAATTCGCAGAACTCGTTTTCAATGCAATGGGTGCCTGATTCTCCTCGCTTCATTTTTTCTTGGGCAAAATGTTAGCAGTAAACGTTATAGGAGTAGACCTGCTTTTTCTCAAGCGAGCCTCCAATCTTATAAATATAAATGTCAACCATTTTCCTGACAAGATTCTCAGTGTCTACTTCTTTGAGGATGATTTCGTGGCATGCCTTGGCGTTCTCCACGTCTTTGATGTCGACGATGGCCAGCAGTACCTGCGAGCAGGAGAAGAGGAAGGCGAGCTGGGCCTTGGCCTCTTAATGAATGCCTGAATAATTGCCCATTTCTTTTTGGTCCATGAGTGAATTGACAACTCGAATGAACTTTGACCATTTTCCAATGAAGAGTTGGTTTTGAACGCATGGGCCGTACATGAATTCGTTGATGGTGTCGAGGATAACAGGTATCAGCTTATAGGTGCGGAAATCTGAGAGGCAGTAATCGCCAAGCTCCTCAACAATATTGATAAAGATCGTAAGCACATGCTGAATAAGATCAACCGATGTGATCTTGTCTTTATTAACCTTCTATGCACTTTCACCCTCATCAAAGACCTGCTTCCTCAGGAAGATTTGGGCCGGTCGGAAGCAGTTCTCGCACATGGCGTTGAGGAACTGAAGAAGCGTGAGCATTTCTTCTTGCTGCCAATTGGCCTTGAGCTTTGAGAGCTTGAACTCCGTATCGAATTTCTGATTGACATACACGTTTTGGTTCTTAATGTCGGAGATCTTTAGGTTTTGATGCTGGAGTTCGGGTATGTCTTCCGCCATTTTAGCCTGGAATCTTTCCCTTGCAGATTCTTTGATGCACTCAACGAGGAACTGCTTGCTGGCGTGAAGTCTTTCTTTGATGTAGAAGAATAGGTTGAAGAATTTATGATCCTGCTTGATCATGTCCAAGAACCTCTATTGCATCTACTCTGATGACTGCTTCAAAATCAAATTGATCAACTTCACTGATTTGATGCAGAGCAATGGGTCATTGTTGACATTGATTGTGCCGATTACGTATGCGGGGAGGCCAACGTCAAACATGACATCCTACCACTATTTCAACTCGGCCTTCAGCTCATCGTTCTTCTTCTTCATCTTCACAAATGTGTAGTTATTACCAGCCGCTTTGTCCTTAAGTTCATCATCGTCTTCTGGGATAAGGCGGCTCAATATGATCTCAAATATACTGAGGAAGGTCAGATCGTCCTCGATTCCTTTGGCTCCAGTAACAGAGCCCATCATGTTCTTAACGAATTGAATTTGAGCCTCTTTATTGATGATGAAATTGGATGACATCAGCTTAGCCACGAAATCATGAAGTTCCTGAGTATTCTCCGTCAAATGCACGAATTCAATGAACCTCTGTACGAAAAGTTTCAGATCCATATTGATGGCGATGGATAGGTCCTATTCTTAAATGGTAGGGAGGATGACCTCGTCAACGGCTTGGGATCGCTCTCTCTGCTGGTTGGGAGGCTTGTAGCCGGCTTTCTTTAGGACGTCTTTGAGTTGGATTTCCACATCTTTGTAGTTTATGATGTTAAGTCTTATTTCTTCTTCCATATTATTTGTGGCTTCATTTTTGTTCAGAATATAACCCTACTGACCGGGCTCAACATTCATAACCTATCTTTCCTATTTCTTATCAAAAGATACCTTATGAAAATGGTCTAATGCCTTCATGATATCATCGTACGATGCGTCAGACCCCGTAATTTGTTTGATGTTATTCTTGAGTTCGTCTCTGTCGACCATCACATCGCTTGAAATATTGTTGATCTTGAGGGCGTCTTTTATGTGCAAATTTTCTTTAATAATGTAGTCTCTGAGAATCCTCAGAATCTTATCACCCTGCATTCGATTATCGAGGTCCCTTGACTCATCGGCATTCACACTTTCCTCAATTCCCTCCTCACTGGCGTCTTCGTCGACTTCTACCACCACGCCATTTTTAACAACCCGCTTCTTACCAATACGGAATGAGCGAACTGTTGGGATCTTCTGCACAGCCATATTGAATTGATTGAGCATTTCAAAAGTGTTAGACCTGATGTACTCATTGTGAACCTCTACGAAACTGAAGATTTTGTTGGCCATTTGTAGCATACGATCGCGGATCTTACCAGATATCTCCTAGATGTTGGGGTTGTTCAATTCTTTCACGGTATAATCGCGATAGAAACGCTCGATGAAGGAGATGAGACCGTCGAACTTTCTCTCTGATTTGCTATATTCGAAAAGATATCGCCAATACTCAGTGAAATCATTTGTATCAAGTTGGTAGAAAGGCTGGGCGTCCTTGAAAGAACTGAGCTCTGATTTGAACCTTCGTTCATCATCTTTGTCCTTTTCAGTCTTGCCTGCATTGGTCTCATCGTACTCAGTCTCTGCCACCCTCTCTACGTCTTTTCTGACCTGCTTGAGCTTACGTTGCACATCTGGAGGATCCTGAGGACTGCTATCGATGACGAGCCCGATGTAATAGTTGTAACTGTGCTCTAAATCGTACTGAACTACCCATTTCATTATTTGAACAAATTTCAGGTCACCGATTTGAAGACGCATTGTCTCGTCCAGCCCCGGCACCTTTCTCAAATAGACCTCATACATCAAATTGATATAGTGCTTCTTCACAATATATGGAATAGCATCCGAAAGAATCGTATCCAGCAACTCCTCGAGTTCAATCAATTTTTGTGCCTGAGCAATTCCAAACGGACTGTTCCTAGCACAGGCTGCAACCAAGTCAATCACGGCCACGTGAAGATCAAGCTGCTCTTTGTCGGCAAGGAGGGAGGCATCGACGTCTTTCTTGGACATGTTGTATTGCTCTTGCTTTTTAGCATATGTTTTGATCACTCCAAGCTTCTTTTATTGGAACTGCTTCTTCATGAAAATAAGATGGCGGAATTTCTGACTCCTAATGCATAATTTTAGGATAAGTTGCTGGTTCGGGTTTTCGGGGCGCATGTCGTTTACAATTGGCTTATCGTTGTCCTCGTCATTGGGAGCAAAATCAGCCAGTCGCACCAGTTGCTATATGAGTGAACTTTTGAAGAAGCCATAGTTGATGATTTTGTTGATGAGGTATCTAATGAAGTTCTCGCAATACTGCTAATCAGTGTTGCTCTTGATGATCTCAGATATGAGCAAGCCAGTTTCGACTTTGTTGTCCATCATGTCAAGGAAGAAGTTTAATTCGCCGAGAAGGCTCCTTTGGCAACTGGGGTTAGTATAGCATATTGCGAACAAAAAGTCAACGCAAGTTTGGAATAGGTCGCGGTAGCTCATTTCTTTGAAGATAAGTCTTTTCAGGAGGACGTTGACGACGTCGTCAATCATGCCAATGTGACGGATCATGTTTTGAAGCTGTCTCATCTTGACTACGTCCGCCGACTGCATCTCTTGGCGCATTGTTAACAAGATATTGGTTATGTCTTTTTTCGTGTTATTAGTCTCAACACTGGGGCTCTTCTTGTATATCATATGGAACATTTCATCCTGGATCAACTTATCGATAAGTTGCTTCATTTACTTTTGTTTCTGTAAAAAGTTGAAGTAGATAATGTAGTCATCGTTCGAAACGATGATGTCGGAGCGGACGAGTTCGGTCACCAGCAGCTTCCTCTGATTGAAGTTTTGGATGAGGATCTCCAGTGCCCTGTTGCGCACTTCAGACTCAGTGCGATTGTTGAAGATATATCTGATCAAGAAAATGTCAAACGGAATCCTGTTATTCATACACACTTGCATGCCTTCTTTCGGATCTTCAAACTACAATTGCTGCTCCTCCCATTTATGGAACCACCCTGCAGTGGGCTTGATCTTGATCTGATCCTCCTCAAACAAATCTTTCATCTAGTCTTTCAGTACTTTCTGATGCTCCTTCACTTTCTACTCAATGAGAATATCACTCATTTTGTAATCATTGTCGAGTTGATGGATCTTGAAAAGATTCTGGAATACGAGTTCGAGGTCTACTGTGTTAGTGTTGGCAATATGTGGACTATTATTTGCTTCTTGGAATTTCCTAAACTGTATCAGAAAATGGTGCATTTGCAAATTAAGACGGTAGTGGCCGATCTTTTCGAAGATGTCGAGGACTCGCATTTCTATAGCTCTGAGGGCGTTTTTCATTTGTCTGTTGTCTGATTGGTTTAAGACAATTTGCTGTGCCAACCATGTGAGAATGTAGACCCAAGTGGCCTTTACGACGGCGGGAAGCACATTCTCTTGCTCCTCTGGAAGGTGCATAGTGCCCAATATGGCGCACTAGCAACTGAAATTTATGTTTTCGATGAACTTTGGATCGACACAGTCTTCTTCAATGAGAGCAATGGCCATGTCCAGGTATATTTTTAAAGACTTTATCTTGACTTTTAGCTGTGATTTTTGGAAGTTACGCTTGTGATGGTGATAGAAGAATTGCTCTGTGCCGTTGGGGCCGATCTCAAGGAACCAAACAACCTGATCTTTGAACATTCTGATCAACTCCAGATCCTTCTTATCTTGTTCTTTCCTGAGGACGATCATACTGTTGTTGGGATTATCCATTTAGAATGTCTTTTTGTTTTTCTTGCCGGCATACAAGTCGTTTTCAATGGCATTAATTTGCTCCTGACTATTCTCATTATAAAGTTCCTCCTCCTCAACCTGCGGCAGCTTATCCTGATCGACGAGCCGGCTCCAAACATAACACCGGTTTTTGTTCATGATTCCCGGCGAAACTGGGTCGTTGATGACGAAGAGAGACTTGGCCAGCTGCATGTACATCTGCTTCAGCTTTTCGTGGATGATCAGGCGCTCGTTGTCGCGCGCCGTACAGCACAGAACGTGGGACTCGTCTATCCCTGTTTTCTCTAAAATAGCCTTGATGCCAAGGGGGTTGGGCCCGATGCAGAAGTGAGCGTACATGTTTAGGACGCCGCAGATGTATTCAATGTAGGCGTAGGTCTCCTTTCCCACTACGTCACAGTTTTTAGTCATCTCATGGAGATCAAAGATGAGCTCAAACTGATCCTTTTTACCTGCAGTCCTCTGCTGCATGTTGAAGTTGTCCTGGGACAGACCAAGGATGGGGTTGTTCTGTATGAATTGGGTCGAAGACATTGTGCTTGGCCGGTTGAAGTAGACGAATGGACGGAGGATATTTCCACCAACTTTGGCAACACCGAATTTAAGTGGTATCGATTTATCGTTTTCGAAAAGCTTCTCGATAATTTGCATTTAATAGGCGTATACGCCGTTTCCTTATTTGTCGCGGCAGTACATTGATATGACGTTCATGACCATTAATTGTTTCTTTACGTTTTGGTTTTCGGCATCGATGAAACGAACGGGCTCGAGGAGGTCAAGCCACTTCTATATCATATTCTAATTACTCGACCTCTCAATATTCTCCATAGCAATCCTGGAGTCCAGTCCCATGATTTCTGGAGGCTTAGCCATCAAACTAAGAGACTTTGATTTCTCTTAATTTCTGACAATACCTGCCAGCGAATCCTTGATTTTCTTATTGATAAGGGCCTTGTTGTATTCTATGAGCGCATTAGAGGACCTGTCATTGTGAATGTATAGTGAGTTCTTTTGAGCACGTCTGAAGATTTCTCCAATAATTGAAATATAAACATTGGCACTCTCGTAGTCGAAATTTGGGTTGAGCTTCGTAAGTTCAAGATACAGTTCAGATGCCTGATAATGCTAAAACAGAATGCCAAAATATTTAGTTAGCTTCTCACTATTAGTTCTGTGCTACCGTATGAGGTTCAGCACAATCTCGAGAATCTTGAGCTACACCACGTCTAGATGTTCTCGAGCAATCTCCTGAGCTACGTATTCGTCAATTTTGATTTTCTGGGGGTCAACCACTCCCTCTGGCGGCTTCTCCTCACCTTTATCATCCTGCTTGAACTTACTTGAAATGTAAGGCTTCTGGAACATCGATGGAGGCACGGTTTTGAAATAAATCATCTCCAGATTCCGCAGCAAAACGTCGAGAATGCCCTGCTCAGCAATCTCGTCCTTGCACTTCTTCAGTTGGAGCTCATTCTGTTCGGCCTTGACCATTAGGTCCTCGATGCTTTGGAGGATGAAGATGACCTTGTGCACTCTTTCGAAGAGCTCGTCACTGGAGTCGATGGCCGTGTCACTGTCGTAGAAGTAGAGTTCAGAGGTGTCATCCATTTCTACCTCTTTGACGGCCCAGCAGTTGAGGTAGGCGTAGAATTCTAGCAGCTCATCGAAGACGCAGTTTCCCTTGTAGGCGTAAACGGCCTCCTCCTCGGGTATCTCTTCTAGGAAGAAGAACATCTTCTGCTTCATCTCGGCGCAGTAAGTGTGGTTGATGATCTTCAGCTGCGACTTGGCCATTGAGTCCGTGTCGACGTACAGGTTATCGATGTGGCGCCTTTGGAGGCGGAATTGGTTCTGCTCGGGCGCTTCCAGGTTTTCGTACAGCTGCAGGTACTTTTTCTCGAGGTAGGTTTGGATCATTACGCGCTGGCCAGATTTCAGCAGTTGACTTTCGCAGATCTCGCCGGGTGGGTGGTCATCATCGACGACTCCTTTCCGGTTTTCCATATCTGACTTGATCAAGAACAAGCACTGGAGCGAATTCGACTTCGGCTTGAGGCAGAGGTACTGCCTGTCGTCCGCCACGGCCAAGAATTTGCCCGTGACCACGTGGCGAATCCTGTAGACCTCGTCGAGGATCAGATCGCCACCTTTGAAGGGGTTGACTCTTTGGATCTGCCAGCAGGAATTCGTGAAGCACAGTCTCTCTTCCTGCAGTTCGATGTAGATGGACTCCTGCACCCTGGCTTTCAGCTTCTTCGTGTACTCGTCGTTGACGTGCACTTTCTCAAAGTCTTGATCGCCTTTCATGTCCATTCTCTCCTAGTTGGACAGTATAGCTTTCTCCTTGCCGCCCTTCTGCCGTTCGACTTCCTCGGATTTGAGCATTCTTCGCATCTATCCTTTCAAGAAATCGGGCATAGATGGCACCAAGAGATCAGTTACAGTTTGGGAAATGGTAAGGTAGCCGTTGGCCTCCGCGTGCCTGAGCCTGATGACGTCGCCAGACTGGATGAACATCTTGGCCTTATCGTTGTCTTCGTAGGACATGAAGAGTTTGGCCTTTAGCATGGAAGCTTCTTGGCTTGCATTGAGCAGAAATGTTTTGGTGTCGTTGTACTCATCGTCCGGCTTTTTGAATACGTGCAGGTAGAATGGAGTCTTGACGTTCAGAGACTTGATGCAGAAAAAGTCATTGAAGTTGATGACTTGGCCGAGTAAATGTGAAGTGCTGGCTGGTTGGACAGTGAACCAACTTTCGTCGCGGGTCTCGCTCAGGTACATCTGGCAGCAGCCGTATTCTTGGGACATTTATTTCAGATCTAGAGTCAGAAAATCTCCACTAAACAGATGCCTGAATTGCACTGGCTGTCCGTACGTGAGCTTCTGGCCCAGCTGGAGTCGCTAGTTGTAGCTATTGTTTTCTTCTTGTTTTACTTTTGATAGTTGTACCTCCGCCAAGTCCTTGTCCAAGAGCTCTAACTCCTTCTTGATCTCAATCAAGGTGGCTTGACTGACCTTGTCTTCTCCGCCTTTGTCGTGGATCAGCTTCTTCAGCCTCTGGTCTGTCTGCGCCTTCTGCTCCAGCAGCTCTCGCTCTTTCTTGTTCGCTCCACAGTCCTGCATGATTTCAATCCTGAAGAGGCACTGCTTGAAGCAGTTGGAGCCGTTCTGACTCAGTTCATTCACCTGAGGAATGATCTTGATTCCCTGGTCCGTCACGCCATCAGTGTATAGCATTCCCTTGTAAACGAAATCTGGTTGGGCGAGATTCCGCAGTTTCTTCATTTCCTGAGCCTTCAATGCCGCCATTTGATCGTGCATTGCGGCGAGAGCGTTGTCATAGCGCCGCTCCTGAAGCTCAGCCAAGTTGATCTCTTCCCGGTAGTTGATGAGGATGACATCTCCAATACGAAGCTGTCCTTTTTGCTGTCTTACTGTCATTTTCTTGTCTTGAGGCGTGGTGGTCGCCAGTGTTTTGAGCTTCCTGTGGAAGTCTCGTGGATCATTGACATTGAAGTCTTCGATTCTGACGGCCTAGTTTGCCGCTGCCGCTGGCTCTGCGGGCCCTCTCTGCCGCTACTGAGACCTGCCGCCTTGTGATACTCCATCATCAAGGCGATCACCAAAGCTTCTGCCGGTTTGATGGAATTGAGAGGCTGGTCGAGATTGAGAAGCTTGTGCTACGGGCTTTCTCAGGTCTTGCTTTGGGGATGCTGCTCCGCCTGCGGCTTCGTGGATTGAGCCTCTGACTTCATCGACTTGCTGCATCATGGAGCCCATGGGTCCAGAGCCCTGCATGGCCAGGGTCGCACCTCTGGATGGCGTAGGACCTCCGCCACCACCATCAACACCAGAGGCCATCATGTCCTGCTACCCGCCCATCGTCATCGGCGGCGCCTGGATCATCCCAGGCTGCTCCTCATCCTGGTTAATATTCACATTGAGCCTTGCTGCAAACTCATTCAAAAACGACTTTGCCAGAGCACGATGCAAGTTGTCTGCAATATCGCGACAACACTTTTCTTAAAGCATTAAATCAAAAATTCAAAATAACAATTATAATGGTGACTATCGTATTTCTATTATTGAAATTATATTCAACGCATCGTATTTACACAGTAATTTATTATAGATATTTGAACAGCCTTTCAATTTTACTTTTTAGATAGCGTTAGCAGTTTATTTTAATTAAACAGCGGTTCAGTACACAATATACTATATTAACATTATTCATATTTATTCTTATTTATTCAAATATGTGGGGTTTTGGGGTTTTGGGG
>Ga0114995_10003142_pt1 | contig 11318 bp, 9 predicted proteins | sample ArcticOcean_MG_C_11_FD_87038 | JGI IMG/M metagenome (GOLD analysis project Ga0114995, IMG submission 87038) | Marine microbial communities from western Arctic Ocean - ArcticOcean_MG_CB2_154 | ecosystem: Environmental > Aquatic > Marine > Oceanic | place: Arctic Ocean: Canada Basin | collected... | reverse complement strand
TTTGGTTCTCAAAAAGCGATCGAGCACGCTGTTGAGTTTTTTGGGGAAGATCGTGTGGTCTTTGCTTCGGATGCTCCATTTGATCCTGAGGGCGGACCAATGTACATCCGAGAAACGATTCGGGCTATCGATGCAATAGATATGGACCAATCAGTCAAAGAAAAAATCTATTATCGCAATGCCTGCAAACTGATGGGCATTTCTGAAGACTAGAGACGTTTGAATTATTCACTCATGAAAAGAGATTATTATTAATGAACCCGAGTGTCATTATCGTCGGCGCGGGTCCTGTAGGTTTGACCTTAGCCATAAATCTGGGTCGACAAGGGATACAAACACTCCTTTTGGAGAGAAATCCTAAGCCGCAGTTTTTGCCCAAAATGGAACGTTGCAACGCCCGTTCAATGGAAATGTTTCGACGAATAGGTTTGTCTGAGCCTATTCGTAAAGCCGGTCTTCGGTCAGATTGCTCAATGGACGTATTCATTGTTGAAGATCTAACAAAGCCGCCTCTCTTGGTCGAAAAGCATCCATCTATTGACCAATTCAAGGCAAAAATTTCTGCCTGCACTGATCTTTCAATGGCGCTTGAACCATACCAACTAATCTCTCAATACACCTTAGAGCCCTTACTCAAAGAAGTAGCCGAGAGTCTTGATTGTGTAGACGTGAAATTTGGACACGAATTCGTCAAATTTGTACAAAACGATGATCAAGTGACTGTAACAACGCGCGATTCAAATGGGGTTTTAGCCGATTTTGAGGGTGCGTATCTCGTGGGTTGTGATGGTGGATCAAGCCCTATCCGAAAGCAGTTAGGTATCAAACTGCGTGGCGAAGGTCGAATCATAAAACTTCAGCAAGCTTTATTTTATTGCGAAGAACTATTCGATAAGTTGCCGATTGGTGATGGTCCTGGACAGGGCCGTCATTATCATCGAGCAGATACCGAACACACATTTTTGATTATGCAGGACTCTACAAAGCACTGGAGTTTGCACGCGGTCGCTCCCGATGCAGGGTCGATGAAAAAAAAGTTCGAAGAAGTGGTCGGCTTCCCAGTCAAGTATGAAATGATTTCTTGCGCGCCATGGCATCAAAACCTACTCCTCGCTGACAAGTATCGTGATCGCAGAGTTTTCTTGGCCGGAGACTCAGTACACCTGGTCATTCCCACCGGTGGGCTTGGCATGAATACCGGCGTCGGCGATGCCTTTGATCTCGCTTGGAAACTAGCTGGAACAATTAAAGGCTGGGCAGGCCCTGAACTTCTTGACTCTTATGAAGTTGAACGTCGCCAAGTTGGTGAAAGAAATGTTGGAGCTTCACGGTACGCTAACGTTGGGCGCCATAAATGGAGAGCAATGTCGTCTCCTGAGATTTTCGATGATTCAGAATCGGGAAAGGCTGTAAAAAAGGCACTGCTCGAAGTTGCAGACTCGGAGCAGCGCAAAGGTAATCGGATGATTGGTGCCGAGCTTGGTTATAGATACATCGACTCTCCATGTATCGACAACATACCTGGTGGCCCCGAACAACGAGTGGGTGAATACAACCCAACAACCTGGCCTGGCGTGCGATTACCGCATTGCTGGGTCAAGGATTGTCAGCCAATACAAGATCTTATACCTGAAACCTACGTACTTCTAAAACTTGGTTCAGATTTACTCGAGACCAAATTATTTAGAGAAATTTTTGAAGCGCGAGGAATTCCATTTACAGAAATTGACATCAGCTCAGATCGAATACGTGATCTGTATGAATGCAATTTAATTCTACTCAGGCCAGATATGCACATCGCTTGGCGAGGAACTTACGAACCAACAAATGCACTTGAAATCACGCAAGTCGCAACTGGATTTGGTCGCAGCTAAAATTAAGGATAATAAAATGAGCAAACCAAATAGTTATTTAGAAGCCAAGCTAGATGAGCTTGTTACCGCAAACCGTATTCTTGGTAGAGAGAACGTTTGCGATGCTTTTGGCCACGTAAGTATTCGGCACCCAGACCGAGACGATCGATACTTTGTATCCAGGTCACGAGCTCCAGAGCGAATTGAACGTGATGATTTAATGGAATTCACTCTTGATGGTGAAGCGATCGACCAGCAGGGTCGTTCTCCTTATGCCGAAAGACATATTCATGGTGCGATATACGCTCAACGACCTGATGTACATTCAGTAGTGCACAACCACAGCATGAATGTCATCCCCTTCGGTGTAACAAAAACACCTATTAGACCAATTTTACATATGTGCGCGTCCATGGGTTGTGATGTTCCCGTCTGGGATTCACGTGATAAATTCGGTGACACAAACCTCTTAGTACGAAGCATGGACATGGGCTATGACCTTGCTGAAGCTCTTGGCGATAAGCGAGTGGCCTTGATGCGAGGACACGGATGCGTGGTCGTTGCAGAAACTCTTCGTTTAGCTGTTTTTGCCTCGGTTTATCTTGAGATGAATGCTGAAATTCAGTTGAAGTCGCATATGCTAGCTGGTGATGACATCACTTTTCTGAGCGAAGGAGAAGTGGAGCAAATTCTTGGTACGCGAACTTCATTTACAATCGAGCGTGCCTGGGAACGTTGGGCCCGGCGTGCCGACAGAGCGTACGACGCCGAGCCTAACAAGGCTGAATTTTAAGACACGAATATATCTTTATAACGATGCTACGGGCCGAAGTCTCGTGGCATCGTCACAAAGGACAGTCGTGCGATGTATTAGTCGAATATCTGGGTATTGATAACCACCAAGAGCGCAGTGGAGCACGCTTCGATTATCCCACATAACAATATCCCCTTCAGACCAGGAATAATCGTAACGGATCGTTTCGTCGTCAAAGTATGCAAAAATCTCATCCAAGAGTGATTGCCCTTCTTCCTCGTCTAATCCGTCAATCCCAATTGTAAACCGGGGGCTCGCGAATAAGATTTTCTCTCCCGTGTCCGGATGTTCATAAACCATTGGGTGAGAGACTGGAGGATGCTTCTTCAGTTGTTCTGCATAAAAAGCCGCCGCATTGACACGATTTTCAGAGATTGTGACCCGTGAGTTCACTAATTTACTCACGCAATGACTGCCCTCGAGAGACAGTAGTCGCTCTTGCAATGATTTCGGTAGCAGTTGATAAGCTGCAGACATATTCAAAAAACCCGTTCGTCCACCAGTCGTTGGTGTTGTTAAACAGTGCAGGATAGATCCTAACGGCGGATCCAACTGCCATGACAAATCTGAATGCCACTCAACACCAGCATCGACAACACCAATTGGCTGCCCATCCTTTAGATCATTAGACAGAATGAGTATTTCAGGAAATCCATCGAGCAGATAGTCGCTGTTACTGTGTATATCAAGTGGTCCAAATGATTTAGAAAACTGGATCAGTTCAGCCGATGATATCGACTGATTCGAGAATGCGATCACTTTGTGCTGCACAAAGGCCGCATAAACCTCTTGCGCGGTTTTATGATCCATGGGCTGACTCAGGTCAACACCCGAAATCCGAACCCCAAGTGCTCCCGACAATGCAGTTGTTTCTATAGACATGACGGTACTCCTTTCTAATTATTTTCTTTTTTAATCGGTTTCGCGAACGATAAGGTTTCCAAAATCGTCAATGAAGACATACTGTCCCGGGACGATCAACGTCGTTGTATCAGCCTGTTCAATGACTAATGGACCATCGTAATTACTTCCTTGACTCAAATCAGTTCGTTGCCAAACGGGCAGTTCAAATTTGGTTGGAACACCATCCACATCAAATACTGCTTCACGAATAATTGCTTGCGATGCTTCTGATGAATTGAGCGGTCCTTTATTAAAGGCTGAATTTTTACGTTCAGTAACACCTATCCCAATCACTCGATAAGCCATCAACTCTACCGGTTGCGTGAGTGCAGCATGGCCAAACTTTTTGGCATGAATGGCATCAAACTGCTTCCGTATATATGCAACATCGATGGTGTCCATTTCAACATCCACCGAAAGCTCATAGCCTTGGCCTTGATACCGAAGATCCAGTTGCATCTCCATCCGCATCTGTTCTTCCGAGAACCCATCCACAGAGAGCTGAGCAATGGCCTCAGCTCTCAACTTCCCAAGAGTCTGGGAAAAGTCAGACGGCTGCAAATCATTTAATGCGTTTGGCCTGGTTCGGATAAATTCATGCCTTACATCAGCCTCAAGAAGCCCAAGCGCAGACGTCACCCCAGGCATGGCCGGGACCAATACTTGTTTCAGATTTAATTCACGCATAATCCTTGACGAGTGAAGAGGTCCAGCACCCCCAAAAGAGACCAAAGTAAAATCACGTAAATCCAATCCCTTACTAGTCGCAAGTGCTCGAATTGCCTCACTCATTTTAATATCAATTACTTTAAGAACGCCGAGAGCTGCTGTGGCCTCATCTAAATCTAAGGGAATCGCTAACTTCTCAGAAATGGCGGCTTTTGCCGCACTTACATCTAGCGTCAGGTGTTCAGCAACCTCAGCACGATTACCAAGATAACCTAACGCAACATTACAATCTGTTACGGTTGGGGTATCACCACCACGACCATATGCGACCGGACCGGGCACAGCTCCAGCGCTCTCGGGTCCAACATGAAGCTGTGATAAGTCATCAACCCAAGCCAACGTTCCACCGCCAGCCGACAGAGTTTCTACCTGGACTGATGGAAGACAAATGTGACGACCATCAATTTCAAAGCGGTCACGAATTTCAGCCGACCGGCCCTCAGAAACCGCCACATCACAACTGGTTCCACCCATGTCAAAGGAGATACCTGAAGAAATTCCAGCCTGCTCCAGGATTTTCAAGGAAGCCATGACGCCACCAGCCAGCCCCGACATCAGAGTCGATACAGGCCGGCGCGCAGTATTCGAAATAGAGGCAACACCCCCATTCGACTGCATTACATATCGCTTGTTCGTCTTGATTCCGAGGCCACTCATCTCATTATCTAGACCCGACAAATAACGATCCATCTTCGGCGTTAGATATGCATTAATAACGGTCGTAGACAATCGATAGTACTCACGAATAAATGGGCAAATTCCACTCGATAAAGTCACTGGGATTCCGGGAAGCACTTCCTCAACAATGGCTTGCACAGCCTTTTCATGATCGGAATTAATAAAGGAAAAAAGAAAGCAAATAGCGATTGCCTCAATATCTTGTCCCTTTAGGGCTTCAATACGTTTTCTCGCCTCTGCTAAATCGAGACCGCGCACTACTTCGCCCTGAGATCCTATGCGTTCAGGGATCTCGACAACATCAGATCTATCAACAAGCAATTTTGGGCGCTGATATTTCAGATTAAAAATTTCACTTCCATACGGCCTTGCTTGCTCTTGAACTTCGTAAACAGCATCAAAACCCTCGGTGATCAGGAGTGCTGTTCGTCCGCCATGCTCCTGTAAGAGCGTATTTGTTCCCACCGTAGTTCCATGAATAAAGATCTCTACATCGTCTGCTACCACTCCAGACTCAATAATTTTTCTCAACCCATTAATCACCGCTTTTTCTGGTGATTCAGGGGTCGAGGGAACCTTGAACGAGTGAAGATCACCCGCAACGTCAAAATAGGTAAAGTCTGAAAACGTGCCGCCTGTATCGACAGCGATCTGGACCTTTGCCAACATACGAATACTCCTTAACTAAGCTTCAGCTGTCTTTTGTTGCATATTAAAAACTTGACCACACCCGCCGCCGCTTGGTGTATCAAGCCGGACGATGTCACCCGCATCGAGTGGGATATTAATCTCTCGCGACGCTAATTCTCGTTGCTCCGAACCAGGATTCAAAATAGCCTGGCCAGGACGGCCATCCTCACCACCACTCACTCCTCTCGGGGCAATCTGGTGGCGTGATGACCGAATTGAAAATTGAGTGCCGTTGGTCAATGATTCGTATTCACGCCGAAAGGCATCACCGCCTTGAGAGGAACCTTTGCCCCCAGTCTCTTTTAGTACCGAAAACTGGCGAATGCGCAATGGATACTCGGTCTCGAGAATTTCGATGGGCGTAATCCGTCCATTTGTCTGATTTACGTGACAACCAGGTAAACCAGGAGTTTCAGCAGTTGCCCCAGACCCCCCAGCGAAAATTTCGTACGAAATTGCTGAACCTGGAGCATTCTTTTTGCGCTGAAATCCAAAGATAAGTGATCTTGAATCCGAACCATCTGCACGGCGCGATGAAGGAGCAATTTGTCCGAGCGCATCGAGGCCAGCATTAATCACTGCATGAACTGTTGGGTTGTAAGTATTCATCGGCGCAGGCATTTCAGGCTCTAGAAGTGAGCCGGGTCGCGTTATCACATCAAACGCATCCAGAATTCCTTGGTTGACCGTAATCGATCGACCAATCGACGCGATCACAGTATAAGCACAAGCCGCCCTAACTAGTGATGGTCGAATATTAATTGGACCCTTTGCTTGATCAGCAGTCTCAGAAAAATCGAAACTCAGATTTGATCCCTGTTTTTTTACAACCACCGCAACCTTAATTGGGACTCCAATTATGATTCCGTCATCATCCATCAATCGATCTCCAACCGCTTCATGATCGGGCCATGAACTAATCTCCGAGTGAATGATTTTTTTAACGGCCACAATTCTCTGTTCAATGGCATCGACTAATTTACGATAACCATACTTTGCAGACAGTTCTTGCAATCGACCGGAGCCAACATGGCAGCAACCTAATTGACCACGAATATCCCCCATGACCAGATCCGGTGTACGACTATTTGTGCGAATAATTGACTCGACTTCAACGGAGACCACCCCGTTCTGGACAAACCGAATTGCTGGAAAATGCATGCCTTCACTGTAAATGTCAGTCGCTTTACCGGAACAACTACCCGGAACCGGGCCGCCGATATCGCTCTTGTGCGCGATACTCGCAACAAAAAACGATAAATTCCGGTCAATAAAGACTGGAACAATTACACACATATCGGGGGCGTGTGGACTTCCACCGATGTACGGATGATTTATCAAGAACGCGTCGCCCGGTTCTATCCCAGTAGGTCCATAAGCCTCAATTATTGCTCTGACGGATACTGGAAAGACACCCAAGTGCAGAGGTAACACAATGTGTTGTGAGGCGACGCGTCCGTCGGGAGTGAGAACAGCGCAACTTGCGTCATGACTTTCGCGAATAATGGTCGAAAAACCGGTCCTAAAGAGCGCCTCTTGCATCTGTTTCACCACACCCGCAAGCGATGCGTTCAAGATTTCTTCTGTAATTGAGTCAACCACTAGATACCCTCACTAAATATTAAGACTAGGGTAGTGAAATTTACTCAATACCAAGAAATATAAATTTCGACTCTTCGGGATGCCCGAAACGTCTACCAGCAGTTTTACATACTGGCCGTCAGGTCATCCATGTTCCGCTTCATCACCAAGGTCGAATCCGTCAACAGAAAGGATTTCAGGAAATTCATGGGCGACCTCAGTAACGAGCGTAAGTAGCTGGTCTCTGACCACCTCTACTGCCCTGGACGTCGGCCGGCTCATATTTTCCGCAAGGTATAGCGTCCGATAGGGTGTGGGATTCACAATCTTGGCAACGCCAACGTGACCTTCATCGACTTCCCATTTAACCGCACCGATCGAACCCACCGAGAAGCCCAACCCTTCTCGGATCAGATATCGAATCGGCTGCACAGACTCAACTTCATGAACAATATCTAGTTCAACTCCAATTTCAGTCGCGAATTTATCTACTAGCCTACGGTACTCAAATTTAACCGTGGGAAGAATCAATGGATAATTGACCAAGTCCTTGAATTCAATGACATCTGGAACAGCCTCTGAAACCGCATTTTTCCAGTAAACCAGATACAAGGACTCGGTAGCAATCGCCTTAAAACGCAGGTCCTGATCATCAGATGGCACATAGCAGAGAGCGAGATCTAAGCGGCCATCATTTAACATCTTCGCTAGGGATTCACTGATCGAATCCCGCAGACAGATCCCAATATCAGGGTGCTCAATCGCGATCCGCTTTACTAAGCTGGCCGCCATTAGTTGGCCCGTACCATGAGTCAAACCGACCAGCGCAGGGCCGGATGGTGTATCACGCAGATTTTGCAACTCATTCTTGATGTAATACATCTGATTCAGCAATCGTTCCGCATGCTCAGCCAACTTAAGACCAGCGGCTGTTGGTGTGACTCCCCTCGCATGCCGCGTGACTAACTCGACGCCTAACTCATCTTCTAACCGACGAAGATAAAGCCCAAGAGCGGGCTGAGCGATGTACAGATGCCTGGACGCTTTTGTAATACTTCGGTGCTTAATAATGCCAAGGAAAAGCCTGAGGCTTTTTATATCCAACGGTAACTCCGGTTTATCTATGGTTAAAATTAATCATCATTATTCAAGGGAGAAATTTCAACGCCCAAATAATGAGCTTTCTCTCCATATAATAGCGCGCTTACATCATCGGCTTTAAACATTTTAACTAACTGATCGATGGTGCCAAACAGAGGTAGAGGAAGCGATGCAGTTTGAGCAAGGTCCATTGCAACGTCCATGTCCTTTTCTTGCCAGGTGAAACGCGTGTTGTCCCAACGCTCAAGCGTCGTATTTTTTGCAGGACACTGCAACAAAATTTCCCTCATCCGCTGCGCATCAACACCATACCGCTTAGCCAACGCCAAGACTTCAAAGTTTGCGCAACAAGCTGCCCAATGCATCATATTATTACACGTCTTTGCAAGCTGACCGGTGCCGACTGCACCCACGTGATGAACTGCTCGGCTGTAGCACATCAATACTGGCGTGACATATTCTACGTCTTCTGCAGTTCCGCCACAAAGACTGGCAAGATTACCGTCCCGGGCACCTTGCATCCCAAACACTACAGGGGCATCGACCAATCGTATCTGCTTGGCAACGCATTTATCTGACAATGACTTCATTGTATCAGGATGATTCGTTCCCGCGATCACGATAGCAGACCCCGGCTTTGGATTATTGTCCAAAATCTGACCCACTACAGATGCAGACTGAACATCGGTTGCCACGATCACGATAAATACATCACGATTCGGCACTTCAGAAATGAGATCTAAAGTAGATGGTAATCCGCGTTTTTTAGCTGACTCGACCTGTTCTAAGTTGACATCAATACCAATTACATCCTGCCCTTTATTTTTGATATGCAGAGCCATTTCAACGCCCATAGCTCCGATACCCACAACACAACTCTTCATTCTGACACTCCTTTTTAAACTTAATATTTGATTTTCAATCAAGGACCGCTTCCTTGCGCTCCAGACTAAAACGAAGCCGGGTCGCGTGGTCTAAATCGACACCTGTCAATCGAATCCAGCGAGCCGGAGGGCTTGGATGTTCCGTCGAATGAATAACATTCGGACCAAAATACATCGCATTTCCAGGAGTTAATTCCTGGTCGCCAGATACTTCTAAATCAGCCTCACCCGGCTCCCCATCAAGTCCTGTCATTCGACGATAAGTCGTCATCACAGTAATTCCGGTTACTTGATAATACAGAGCCCAGGATGAACCGTGATCATGAGGACCCCCTTTTTTTGCAGTCTCAGCCCCATGAAGAAGAATTTGCAGTCCACCTTTTCCCGCTCCCCATAACCTCACTTTTTGTAGAATATCCAATCCATTTAACCACTCTCGAACCCCGGGTTCCTGAACAAATTTTGTCACTAACGCAGTGCCCTCTTCGCTCATCAGACCTCCCGAATTCGGAGACTTGTCCAAAGATTTCGTCAGCTCATCGGCCAGCCTATCGACATACATCTGCACCATCTTTCAGTCCTTCAATCCACCCGTTTTATACACTCATAGTGCTATTACCCTTTATCCTTGTCCAAAAACGAATTAGTTTAGCGGCATGATCATCTGACTACGGCTCGCCCATGAAAGAATCAAAATGCAAGATATTGATTGTCGGACTGGGGCGCATCGGGCGGCTTGTAGCGAGGGACCTGATCGAAAATCCTCATCAAAATGCAACACTCGTTGGTGCGGTCGAGGTCGAGGCCAACGCAGAATTATTTTCTTATTTAATCAACAATGATTCGACTTACGGCCGTTTAACAGCACCTGTTACAGGGAAATCAGGCTCCCTTTATGTCGCCGCTAACGAACAAGAAATTCCACTCTTCACGAAATTAAGTGACGCAGTCGAGGAATGCAATCCTGACATCATTTTAGAATGTTCAGGGTGTGACAAGATTGTCGAAGAGATAATCGAGAACCGCGACGACTGGTTCAACCAAACTATTATATTCTCTCAAAATAATGATCAATTAAAAACGATCAAAGAAGTAAATACATGGATCTACGGCGTCAACGACTCCCAGATTCTAAAGCAGAGGTCCCGGCTATTAATTAATCCCGGGTGCCTCAATAACTGCCTAATTCCACTATTAAAGTGCTTAGACGACACATTTCAGATCACACAAGGCACTTTTTTATCCGTCCACAGCATCACCAATACCCAGCCAAGTCTTGATCGTCCTGGCAAAAATTTGCGATGGTCTCGCTCATCTAGTCAAAATCTTATTCCTATCGCTCATGATCAACCCGGCCTCATCTATACAATGTTCCCTCATTTGGAGGATAAATTTATAGGAAGAACAGTACGCGCTCCGGTACCACACACGAGCTACGTGACCCTATCACTGGAATTAAAACACCCAGCATCAGAAGAAATTGTCATCAGAGCTCTTTCAGATTCGGCAACTGCAACATCCATTTTGGGTATTGATCAAGAGCCGCTTGTAAGCAGTGACTACCTTACAGACCCAAGATCTTGTGTCGTCGATGCTACGTCCATTCGGATGATCGGCAATATGACTTTGTTCCTTAGTGCCTGGTACAACAATGAATACGCGTTTGCACAAAGAATGCTCGACATGGCTCGAGCGAGTAAACTCAACCATCAAAATTAACAACAAAGGATAATTCAAATGTGTGGTGACCTCGATGAATACAACGGGCCCGTCTCGGTGGAATCGCTTCTAGCGGAAACAATGCGAACAACCGGCACACCCAGCATACCCGCCAGCAAAACCTGGGCCTCCGAAATGGCACAGATGAATGCCAGTCAAAGTAATCGGGAGCTACTGGCTCACGTACTTACCATGACCAAATCTCTGACCATGCATCATCCGGATAATGACCAGCCGGAAAATATAGCGCAAATCGCACAAGTGTACGCGCTCGCTTCGGGCTTACTTACAGGACTACTCCTTGACGACGGAACACTTCAAAGGATCGGTCTTTCAAAATTTCTTGAAGGATTCAGCCTTGGGCGA
>Ga0114995_10003138_pt1 | contig 11328 bp, 10 predicted proteins | sample ArcticOcean_MG_C_11_FD_87038 | JGI IMG/M metagenome (GOLD analysis project Ga0114995, IMG submission 87038) | Marine microbial communities from western Arctic Ocean - ArcticOcean_MG_CB2_154 | ecosystem: Environmental > Aquatic > Marine > Oceanic | place: Arctic Ocean: Canada Basin | collected... | reverse complement strand
TGGTGTATCGTTTTCTACTGTATTAAATGTATTGGATGGTATGGTAAAAAAACATAAACTATTAACATTTTTAACGACAAATTATAAAGACCGTCTCGATAGTGCATTAAAACGTTCTGGTCGCGTAGATTATGAATTAGAATTTACATATACTACTAAAAAACAAATTACAGAAATGTTTTCGTATTTCTTTGATAAACAATTAGACGAATTTTTAAAATTTACAAGAAAATTAAAATTTACAACAAGTGATCTTCATAAATTCTTATTTAAATATAGGAAATCAGATAATATTATGGAACATATTGATGCATTTACCGAAATAATTAATAAAAATGTTGAATCAGCACCAGAACATTTTTATATATAAAATAAGTGATAAGACTTATGATTTATTTTATTATATATTTTTTTTTAAATATAAAAACAAATATATGTATATAGTATATGTCTAACAAAAATAACAAAAATAATAAAAATAATAAAAATAATAAAAATAATAAAAACAATAATGATATAGACGATGATATAGATTATGAAAAAATGTATAAGAAATATAAGACTAAATATATTTTATTAACACGATATAATGATTCATACAAAATTACCGAAGTAGATAAACTCATAAATGAATCATCTGATAGTGAAAATGATGAAGATAATAATAATGAAAGTAATGATTCAACAACACCAGATTGGCCTTCTATTAGTAATCGTGTGCGTTCATCTGTTGTACAAGTATATTCTATACAATATGAAATTAATCCTAAATATCCTTATATATTACCATATGATGAATTAGCCCGTGGTTCTGGTTTTATTATTCATTCAAGTAAAGATAAAATTCTCATTATGACAAATAGTCATGTTGTTGAAGATGCTAAAAGTGTTTTAATACGAACAGAACAAACACAAAATTTAGATTTAAAAGCTCATGTAATTGGTATTTGTCCGGCTAAGGATTTAGCACTTATTGAATTAGATAAATCTGAAATAAGTAAACTTAATCCATTACCTCCAGTATTACAATTTTGCGATGATCGTAAATATTTAGATAGTATTCCAGTTATGGTAGCGGGCTATCCATTAGGTAAGGAAAACTTAAAATTTACTACTGGTGTTTTATCTGGTAATCAAAATGAATATGAAATAGATCACGATAGATACCAATCATATTTACAGATTAGTGCCGCGGTAAATCCCGGAAACAGTGGAGGTCCATTATTTAATTCTAATGGTAAAATTATAGGAGTAAATTCGGCTGGTTATACTTTTAGTCAAAATATAGCTTATGCTATACCTACACATATAATTATTACTGTATTATACGATTTATTAAATACATCTAAAAAAATTGTACCAGTATTAAACTATGGATTTAAATGGAATAATAGTTCTAAACAATTAATTCAAAATTATACACCAGATTGTGAAAATCAAGGTATATATATTAATAAAGTAAATGATTCTAATGTATTAAAATTAAAAGAGGGTGATATTTTACATAGTATTGAATTTTACGATGTTTGTACTATAGATAATATATGGAAATTAGTTATTCGTAAATTAGATAAAGAAATTAATAAATTATATAAAACATCTTCAAAATTGACTGCAATAATAGATAACTATGGAATTGTTAAAATTTTTGATACTAATAAAAAAGAACATCATTGGTCTAAAAATAGAAAACTAAATATTAATGAACTTTTAGATGCTATAACTAATAACTCTGAATTAGTCTTAACCGTCACGCGTTCTAATAAATTATTATCATATAAGACAAATGCCGAAAATAAATATTCTATGGGCATTGTTTCTATATTACCAACATATAAACCATTAGATTGGGAAATATGTTTAGGATGTTGTTTTACCCCATTATCTATACCATTAGTTAAAATGACTAGCTCCAATATTAGTTCAGAATCCGAAGACTTGCATTATTTCTTAATAGATAAATATAGAAATAAAAATTGGGTAGCATTAACACATGTATTCCCCGATACAGATACATATAAATCACATATTCTAAGAAAAAACGAAATTGGTGTAATAAAAAAAATAGGATCTCATAATATATGTACTATGGATGATTTACGAAAAGCATTATTAAAAGAATCCGGTAAATTAATAACAGTTGATTTTGAAGATGGTAAACGAATGGTTATATCAGACTTAAATAATAATGCGCGTAAAATAGATAAAAATATATATGATACAAACAAAATTAAATTAACAGAATTTGGTAAAAAATGGACACAATGAAACTTTTTTCTAAAAAGTTTAGACAAAAAACTAAAAAGTACCATTGCGATTATTCCAGAAAAATAACTATTTTTTTTTTCTAAAAGTTGTTTTTGATAAAACTTTTTTCTAAAAAGTTTAACTATTATTTAACATTACTAACTCACTCTCATTATATAAACGCTTCATATAATCTTCATCTTCTTCCACATACATCTCATTACAACGCACTATGTTTATTTTTTCTTGTGTTGTACATTGATTTTCTATTTTTTTTTCAACTTTTGGATCACTTATTTTTATATGTTGTTTATCTATTAAATCTATTATTGTATTTTTACGATCTTGTAATTCCCATTTATCATCTTTCCTAATTTTAACATATGGTTCTTTTTTATTTGTAATTTTTATATTTTGATTTTCTGGATGAGCTTCATTAAAATGTGTATATTTTATCATTTCGGGTATTGCCTTAAAAGGTTTATTTTTTAGTAAATCTACTATAAATTTTTTTGTTATATATTTAGTATCTTCTTCACCATAATTATTAATATTAATTATATTATTTGTTGTATTATTACTATTTATATTATGATGATTATTATTTGTAGTTTTATTAGAAGTTTTCTTATTATTACTACATTCTATTAAAAGTTTTTCTACTGCTTTTAATAATTCTGCATTATGTTTTTCCAATATTTCTATTTTATTTTTTTCTATTTCATTTTTTTTTTCTTTTTCTTTTTTAATTTTACACCGATTTAAATGTCTAGTTAAACTGTCTCTTCGCGAAAAATCTTTACCACAATAAGAACATTGCTTATTATCCATTTTTTTGATGTTTTTTTTGGTGTAATTTGGTGTAATTTCATTTAATTTTGGTGTATTTTTGGTGTAATTGATGTTATTTTGGTGTATTTTGTCTATTTCCAAATTATAATGATTTTTTATATCTTCTATACTAATATCTTCTAGTATAGGTTTACATATTTTTTTACGATTTAAATGATTTATGAAATGACCTTTATGTTTTGTTTCATAACCACATCGGATACAATTGTATATCATACTATAGTATATAAATATATTTTAATTTTTAAATAAGACACATGTCTTAATTAGTTGTCTAATTTTGTCTAATTTTTTGGAGGGGGGGGGGAAACTCTTAAAAAAAAAAGTTTTTTGAAAATTTTTTTCTTCAGAAAATCCTTTACAAAAAAAAAAATTAATTAGTAAAAATGTCTTTTTCCCAGAAAAATGTAGAAATATTTTTTTATAAAAAAATAAAATATAATAAAATAAAATAAAATATAATAAAATAAAATAAAATATAATAAAATATAATAAAATATAATAATATATGTTAGATAAGATATATTCTTCTATAAGTGACTACCTACAATCGGGACAAGAAAACATACTACAAAATAGAAAATTAATAGATATGGCTAATAAATTATCTAGTTTATATTCTAATAAATCTATAAAAATACCACAATTAGTAGTAGTAGGTACACAATCAGCTGGGAAAAGTTCGGTTTTAAATGCAATTACTCAAATGGATATTTTACCAACTGGTAAAAATATGGTTACTAGAACACCAATTAAATTGGAATTAAATTATAGTACTAATAATGGTATAAATATTCAGTTTGGTTATTATACTGATGGTATATTCAAAAAACAAAATGAATTTAATTTAATTGAAATGTCTAGAGTAGAAGAAACTAGAATTAGAGAAAACATTGAAGAATTTACTAAACAATATGCCGGTAGTGAAAAAGGTATAAGTTTTAAGGAAATTGTAATTAAAATTACATCTCAAGATGTTCCAAACTTAACATTAATTGATTTGCCGGGATTAGTAATGGTAGCATGTACGGATCAAGGACAACCCGAAGACATTAAAACTCAAATAAAAGATCTTATTAAACATTATATAATTCAAGAAAATACTATTATAATGGGTGTATTACCAGCACGTTGTGATATTGAAGTTGATTCAGCATTAGAATTAATAAAACAATATGATCAAAAGGGGGAACGCACAATAGGTATAATGACTAAAATAGATTTAATGAATGAAAATACTGATATAAGTAATTATTTAAAAAATGATATATCTAATGATTTAAAATTATATTATGGATATTTTGCTGTAAAAAATAAGAATAAAATGGAACTTACTTATAAAGAAAGTAATATTGAAGAATGTGAATACTTTAATAATCATCCAATTTATTCAAAACTAGATAAATCTAAAATGGGTATAACAAATTTAAGTATTTATTTAAGTAATATATTATTAAATGAAATAAAAAAGTTAATACCAAATATTCGAGGTCAATTGGTAGAAAAATTAATGAATGTAAATAAGGAATTAGATAGTTTAGGTACACATATAAATGTTGATGAAAATAATAAAAATTTCATATTAAATTTATATATATCTAATTTTGTTCAAACATATAGAGAATCATTAGAAAACTTTTCAAATAGTTTAAATTATGGACGCCAAATTAAAGACATATTTATAGAATATAGAAATTTATTAAAAACAACTGATCCACTAAATAATATAACACAAAATAAATTAGGTGAAATTATAAAAAATAGTGAAGGAAATCACATGTATTTTCAAACATCCACTATTCAAATTTTAGAAAAATGTTTAATAGATAATCAAATAAAATCAATACATACATTAAAAAATCCATCATATATTTGTGTAGAACATATATATAACTTATTGATTCAAATATTAAATGACATATTAAATATTGATAATTTCAGTAAATATCCTAAATTAAAAATATTAGTATTACAAAAATGTACCGAATTAATAAATATAAATAAAGATATAGTTAAAAATAAAATTGAAGAATTAATATATACCGAAGAATCCTATATATGGACCGAATCTGATTTATTCAAAAGTAAGTTTGAAGAAATAGGTACAATTGAAAAATGTTCTGTTGAAAATGTGAAAAAAATTATATATATTTATTTTGATACTGTTATTGATACTTTTAAAAATATTATACCAAAAATAATTATGTTAAATATGGTTAAAAATGTAGAAAATAATATGTCTCATTTCTTAACAAAAGGTATTAAAAATGATGATATATTATTATTATTAAAAGAAGATGATACTATAAATAATAAACGCATAAAATTATTAAGTGAAAAAAACAGTATTGAGGAAATTCAATTTGCTCTTAACTAAATTTTTATTATAAAGCAATCTTATATAGAAATTAAAATAATATAAAATTGAAATTATATATATATATAAATATTTAAATCATGGAGGTTAAAAAAAAAACAGTTACTAGAGAGTTTACACAAAAAATTTACATATGTAAGTTTTGTAAAAAAGAATTTATACATTATGTAAATTTAAAATTACACTTAGAACATCATATTCCCCAAGAACCAGTATGTAATTTCTTTAATATTTTTAGTAAATGTGCGTAAATTTGAAATATAAATAAAGTTATTATATAGTAATAAATGATATTAAATAATTATAAGATTGTTGAAGATAATTATAATTATAAATATAATATTGTATGGGGATACATAAATGAAAATAATGGTGAAATAGTGTTTTATTCTCCTAGTATAACAAAACTTATTGAAAAATCATATCAACAAAATAAAGATTTTATAAATATTGAATTATTAAATATCGTCATTTATTTCAAAAATAGCTTTATTCAAAAAAAAAATAATAAAGAAACAAGTGTTTTTAGAGAAGTTATAAATAATAAATTAAATTATAATTTAATTGAAAAACAAGTATATTTAAATAGAAAAACAAATAAATGGGGGTTATATAAAAAAATGGATCATGTAGGCTTATTAGTAGATTTGTCAATTCATGATATAGAAAATTATAAATCATTAATAACAAATATAATATTAGAACATAATAAAAATAGTAAGTTTCATAGTATTAATAATAGTAATATAGTAAAAATAATGTATAATAATACTGATTTATATAAATTAAATAATTTAGATAGTATTTTTTTAAAAAATAAAACTATGAATAAGGATTTATGTAATGGATTTATAGAATTAATAAATTTAATACGAAGTAATCATTATGGTGATGAATTTATTACCTTATATGTATTAACAGATAGTATAAATATGAAAAATATAAATGTATTATATCATACTTTATTATCTGAAAAAAAAATGAATAATAAATAGGATATCATAAATATTGAAACTGATAAAATAAATTTAAATGATTTAGAACAAATATATATGTAATATAAATATAACTAATTATAATGATTCATAATAAGGTTCATACATTAAAAAAAAATACTCAAACAAATACAGATAAAAATAGTGATGAAAATATTGAATATTTAATTACTATGGAAAAATATAGTTTTAATGATTGTCATGGGGGGTGTTAAACATTATAGTATACATATTTTTTTCATCAGTATTTTCAAAAGTCTTAATAGATAAACATTTTTTTTTCATTTCTAATATATTACTATTATTCTCATTAAATAATATTTTATTACATATATTAATACAATTATCATAATTTTTTATATTAAAATAACATTTTGCTATTTTATATAAGTAAATATTAGTATTATCTGCTATAGAAAGTGCATTTTTACTATATTTTAAACATTCACCCCATTGTTCTAATTTTTCATATATATTTGATAAATTTTGTATAATTATAGCTTTTTCGGGATCTTCATCTTCTTCAAATAAATATTCTAATGCTTTTATATATAATTTAGATGCTTCTATTAAATTATTATTTTTATATAATATATCACCTTCACTTTTATAATTATACATATTAATTAAACGATTTTCTAAACTCATATTTTGAATTTTTTGAATATCTTTTATTTCTAATAATTCTATTTCAAATATCAAATTTTCATTTGTAGGAAAATTCATTAACTCTGCATTTTTACAATATTCTTTTGAACCTATAAGAATACATTTTTCACCCCTAGACATAGATAATATACCAATATTCCACAATTTCATATAATTATTATCACCTAATTCAAACTCAAATCTAGAATTATTTTTATATGAATTACAAAATTCAGTTCCATTTAAATACAATCCTTTATAATGAAAAATAACACTTTGTTTTTTTTGAGGAAATGTATTATCACCTTTATATAATACATGTTTTATAATACCTTCATCTGGTGTTAAATAAGATGATGATTGAAAAAGTGGAGAATTAAAATATTTAGAAATAGATTTCATTTTTATAAATGACTGTATTGTTGTAATTGCTTCATAATATTTAGTTGTTTTATATCTAATTAACCAACCTTTAAGAAAAGGTTTTAATAAATTATATATATTTTTTACATAACAAGTTTTACAAAATAGTGTATTTTTTGATGCTAATTTAATACAATTTTTATTTAAACAATAATCTAACACTATCATTAATATACTATATTCTATATTTTAATTTTAAAAACTAAAAAAAAAAAATAATTTATAGAATATAGTATAGTAATGATTTGGTACGAAAAATTTTATACATATATTACATATTTATTATATATATTATTTTTTATATCTTTTTTTCAGATTAAGAATAATGCTCCGGACTATTTAGATGATTTAAATATTGTAAAAAATGTATTTATTTGTCTATTTTTATTGTATCGTTTTAATCCACTTACAAATAATATTTTTAATGAATTTGATAAAAAAATAGTGTTTGATAGTGCTTTATATTTATTATTTTCAAGTTTATTTATTGATATTTATTTATTTTTAAAAAAAACATATCCATAAAAATTACCAAAAAAAAAAAACAATTATAGAAAATGAAAATTAATTATATTTTATTCCGAATCTGAATCAGATGAAATATTATCTAATTCACCCGATTTTAACAAATAATTAAATTCATCTTCATCAAATAAATCTGAATTATTGCCATTATTTTCTTCAGTTAATATTTTTGTAGATTTATTTACATCTATAAACTTATCCCAATTTAATGATATAAAATATTTATATAATTTACTATTTTTTAATAATGAATTCCATTCATTACTATTTGTATCATCTATAGTATCATTGTTTTTATTTAGTATAATATTTAAATTATTTCGTTGAATATTAGTTCTATCAATAGTAAATGAATCAAATAATTCTATTTCAAAATCATAAATATCATCTTTATAAATAAAAAAATTATCATTTTGCTGTATATTATAATTATCTCCCTTTTCTAATATACAAATTACAACTTCATTTTTGGTTTGATACCATTTTATTTGAGGAATTTTTTTCATTTATATTATATTAATTATAATTACATTATTTTAAATAATTATAATTATATAAATTTTTTATTTAGTTTTCCCATCTTTATCTTTTTTTGTAGCTGGTTTTTTTTTCGTTGTAGTCTTTTTCGTTGTATCTTCTTTTGATGCCGATGATGATTTAGATTTTTTATTTTTTGAATTAGAAATGATCTCCTTACAATCATCAAGCGTTAGATTATTTAAATATTCTTCTTTATCTTCATCACTCATTTTATTATCTAGTAAAATTTTATAATTTGTTTTATTGTCATAACGAATATATGGTCCATATTGTCCATTAAGAACAGATATTTTATCATTTAGTTTTTTTATTACACCATTACTTGAAGTATTACTATTTTTAATATCAATAAATTCAATTACATTTTTCAAATTAATATTTGACTCATCTTCAATTTTATAAGAATAGTTTTTAGAATCATATTTAATATATAATCCAAAACGCCCCTTATCTAATATTACATCTTTATCTTGATATGTACCAATTGTATGTGGATATTTTAGTAAATTTAATGCTTGATCTAATGTAAAATCATCCAAATTATAATCCTTAATACTTACAAATCTAGGTTTACACCCAGATTCAGAATTTTGTTCTCTTAGAACTGGTCCATATTGACCAATATAAACATCAATTATTTTATTATTAACTGGATTAATTCCTAATTCACGAGAATAATTATCTTTAATTACAGTTTTAGGTGAATTATCAATACTAATTTTAATTTTATCATATGTTAATTTTACAATATCTTGCCATATATGTGTACCAATAGAAACTTTATCTAAATCTTCTTCCATACTTGCTGTAAATTCATAATTAATAAGTTGATCAAAATACTTAGTTAAATAATCATTTACAATTATACCAATTTGTGTTGGATTAATCTTAGCTTTATCACTACCATATTGAATTTTATTAATTTTTTCTTCTAATTCTTCACCATTTTTTAAATATAAATGTACTACATCTGTTTCCACTCCGATATTATCATTAATAACTGCATAATTTTTATCTAATACAGAATTAACCATGTTAGCATATGTAGATGGACGCCCAATACCTAAATCTTCTAATTTTTTTACTAAAGAACTATCATTAAATCTAGCCTCGGGTGTAGTAAATTTTTGTTCTGCTGTAAAATCTACAAAATCTAGTTTACTATTTACTTTTAATTCTAGTAATGCTTCATTTTTCACATCATTTTTTACATTATAAACAATCATAAATCCATCAAAATCTATTTTTTCATATGACGAATTAAATACATATTTATCTAAATTTATAGTTACATCTAACACATCCTTAATCATTTGAACCATTTGTGAAGCAATAGTCCTTTTCCAAATTAATTCGTATAATCGTCTTTCATCATTTGGCAAGTTTTCTGGTAATTTATGAATATCTATTTGTGTTACACGACATGCTTCATGAGCTTCTTGAGCATTTTTTGTTTTTGTTTTAAAAATATTATTTTTATAATATTTTTCACCATATAATTTATGTATTTCCTCCTTAATTTCTTCTAATGCATCCTTAGCAATAATTATACTATCCGTTCTCATATATGTAATATGTCCACCTTCATATAATTTTTGAGCAACCATCATAGTTTGTTTTGAACTCATTGATAATTTATTATGTGCTTCTTGTTGTAAGGATGATGTTGTAAATGGTGGTTTAGAAGATTCCTTCTTTTTTTTATTTTTTAAATCTTTTACAATAAAATCTTCACTATCAACTAGATCGAAAATCTTTTTAACTTTTTCTGGTTTATCTAACTCCTTAGGTTTAGAATATTTAATAGGAATATTATTAGTTTTAAAGTCTAAATTACCACTTAAGTTAAAATATGTTTTTTTCTCAAATTCCCTAATTGTATTTTCTCTTTCTATAATTAATTTATTTACTACTGATTGTACTCTACCAGCAGATAATCCTTCACCTTTTTTATATGATGATTGAACATTCTTCCATAAACATGGTGAAATAAGAAATCCAACTAATCGGTCAATTACTCGACGAGCTTGTTGTGCATAAAACATATTAATATTAATATCACCGGGGTTTTCTACTGCATGTGTCAGTGCATTTTTAGTAATTTCATTAAATAAAATTCTTTTACTAGTATTTTTACCCTTATTTAATACTTCATTTAAATGCCACGCAATTGCTTCTCCTTCACGATCATTATCTGCTGCTAAATATAAAGTATCACATTTCTTAAAAGCTGTTTTTAATTCACTAATAACATTTTTCTTATCCGGCATAATATCATATGATGGTGTAAAATTATTCTCTATATCAATACCTAATTTTTTTTTTTCTAAATCTCTAAAATGTCCATATGATGACTTAACAATAAAATTTTTTCCAAGAAATCCTTGAATTTTTTTACATTTTGCAGGTGATTCAACAATAACTAGATTCATACTTTAAATTAATAGTTTATATTTAAATATCGATTTTGAAATATATAAACAAATAAAATAACAAATAAAATAACAAATAAAATTATAAAAATATTATATAGTTATATGAATAGCATTTCTATAATTTTATTAATATTTATATTATTATTTGTCAATATATTATTATCACTTAAAACAGTTTTTACTATTTTTACAGTAACAAATTTATTATTTTTATAAAATTCTATTGATTCTTTATTCTTATTATCTTTATTCTTATTATCTTTATTCTTATTATCTTTATTTTTAT
>Ga0114995_10003137_pt1 | contig 11330 bp, 6 predicted proteins | sample ArcticOcean_MG_C_11_FD_87038 | JGI IMG/M metagenome (GOLD analysis project Ga0114995, IMG submission 87038) | Marine microbial communities from western Arctic Ocean - ArcticOcean_MG_CB2_154 | ecosystem: Environmental > Aquatic > Marine > Oceanic | place: Arctic Ocean: Canada Basin | collected... | reverse complement strand
TGAATTTAACTTAATTCGGGCCTTCTTTTTGATATATAATAAACAAGGAGGCAATAATGCTTCTTTAGGCCTAAATAAACAAACATATAACATGGCAAGATTAAAAGTAAAACAAATTAGTGATATCGGAACTTATGTACAAGGATTGATTGACAGTGATGCGGATCAAAACGCAACGTTGATTTCAAACAATGCTTCAAGTATTTCTGCTGTTTCTACTGCGTTAGTAAACGAGATCGCTTCTACTGGAGCTGAAGTTACTGCTTTAGTAGCTTCTGTTGACTCTTTAGAGGATGTAGCAACTGGTAACACAGCTGATACTGATGCTTCTATTGATTCATTAGAATCGGTTGATGCTGGATTAGCAAGTGATATCGCTAATACTGTAGCTTCAACTGCAACTAACACTTCTGGTATCGCTCAGAATGTCAAAGACATTTCTGACTTAGAAGCAGGATTAGCTACTAACGATGCTGATAACTTAGCACTTACTGCTTCTGTTGACTCTTTAGAGTTACTAGCAGGTGGTTCTATTATCGCTAACTTAGCAACTTCTATTGCGGATAACGACACGAGAGTGGATGCTATCTTAAACGGTGCTGATGTAGATTTAGATCAATTCACTGAAGTGGTTGATTATGTAAACTCTATGGATGTACTTCAAGGTGGTCAATTGACAAATGGATTGGCAGCGGCTAACGCTTCTATCGATTCATTAGAGACTGTAGCTTCTGCTGCAATCAATTCTATTGATGACTTACAAGCTGCTGACGTTGAAATCACTAGAGTACAAACTGCAATATCAAGTGCGTTAGATACTAACGATGCTGATAACTTAGCTCTTACTGCTTCTGTTGACTCTTTAGAGGACGTGGTAGGTGGTAATTCTGGTGCTACTGATGCTTCTATCGATTCATTAGAGTTAGTAGATTCTTTTGCAATTGATTCTATCGATGCATTACAAGCTGCTGACGTAGTACTTAATGCTTCTATCGATTCATTAGAAGCTTTAGCTACTGATGCATTCGGTGCAGGTGTAAGAATTCACCAAATGGGTACAGTAACAGGTGGAGCTACCTTTACAATACCTACAGCGGTTGATTCTACTGTTGATGCTGATTGTGTAGTATTCGTAAATGGTAAGAATGAGCAAATGTTCATGCTAGAACTTAACACTAACGGTTGGGTTTCTGCTGATGGTTTATCTTTCTCTTTAACAAATATAGGTTACTCTATTGATGCTGAAGACGAAGTTTACGTTATCGCTCCTTTTGCTGGAGTAGAAGGTGGATCCGGTGGTGGTTCAGATTACGAAGATTTCTACAACTCTAGAAAGAAGGCGTAATTAGTAAAAGTTAAACACTAGTTTAATTAATTTAAGGGCCTCAGGAAACTGAGGCCCTTTTTTTATGGAGATATATAAATCAAGATAAAATATAAAACTAACACAATGTATATAGGAATTACAATAGGTCTTCAACAAGAAGACGAATCAATTTGGATCAACGGTATAAAAATGAATGCAATATTCTTAATGAATGCATTATTAGAGACCGGTAACAAAGTAGTGTTATTAGAAACAGGTAGCATAGTAGCTGAAAAGGATTTAGATGAAAAAGTAGTATGGGACACAAAAAGATTTCCTATCAAGAAATATTCATCCGAAGCCGGAAAGGTAGATGTGCTAATAATGTTAGGTACTTCTTTACAAGATAGTACAATCAAAGCATTTAAAAATATTAAACCAGGTAATAAAGTTATTAAATACGCATGTGGAAATAACTACGTTATAGATATGGAAAGATGTATATTTCCAAAAGAAGGAGCAGAAGATGCTATAACATATTACCAAAAAGAACTAGATGAAATATGGTATGTGCCTCAGCAAGGTCATCATAATCACCACTATTACATGTCTTTGCATAATTTACCAGCAGATAAAGTAAAACCCATTCCATTTGTATGGGATCCTTTCTTTTTAGATCAAGCATGTGAAGACTATATGCAAAAACTAAAAGATACTGAAAAAACAGGTGGATCTCCAATATATGCACCAGTAGAAGACAAGTCTAAATTAAAAATTGTAGTATATGAACCTAACTTGAACGTAGTTAAATGGTCTATGATACCTATGTTGATTGCTAATGAATACTTTAAATCAGGTGGGATATTTGGAGAATTAAACGTTTTAAGTTCTGCTAAATTGGCATCTGTTAAATATTGGAAAAGTATTGTTGGCTTTTTAGAAATGTGGAATGCTGAGAGACCACATGTCAAACTTTCAGGCAGATACCCTGTAATAGAAATACTAGCATCGAAGGCAGACATTGTTGTTGCACATCAATGGGACAATCCTTTAAATTATGCATACTTAGATGCACTATATTTACAGTTCCCAGTAGTACATAATGCACCAATGATAAAAGATGCCGGATATTATTATGAAGGATTTAACGTTATGGATGGAGCAGAAAAATTAAAGGAAGCTATTGAATCACATGATGAAAATATTGAATCATACAACATACAGACAGAAAAAGTATTAATAAGGTACTCTGTGTATAATGAGGGATTAGTAGAAACTTATAAAAAATTATTAGAGAATCTAGTAGCTGGAGAAAACAAACACGGCTTGTCTTATGAATATGATTGGCAGACGAATCTATATAAATAATTATATGAAAAAGAATAAAATTACGTTTGTGTTAACATCATGTGGAAGATTAGATTTATTAGAAAAAACACTAGACTCTTTTTTTAAATTTAACACAGCTGAAATAGAAAGATACATTATAACTGAAGACTCAGCAGATCCCGTTGTTTTTGAAGCATGTAAATTGCTTAACAAAGAAAAGTATGATAATAAGATAGAATTTATATTTAATCATACAAAGCTTGGTCAATCTAGATCAATCGATGCAGCATATGCAACTATAGATACTGAATATATTTTTCATTTAGAAGACGATTATGAATTTTATAGATCTAATTTTATAGAAATTTCTAAAGATCTACTAGAATCTAGACCTGAAATATTACAAGGATGGTTACAATCAAAAAAAGATGGACAGGTTAATAGAATTTGTCCTAAAGTATTTAAAACTAATAAAGGAACATCATTTAGATTTGTGATGCCATCTACTTTTTATACAGGTAGAATATTAAATGGCGAACGAGAAGCAGTAATAAATTATTATGGTTTTACATATAGACCTACTCTTAAAAGGCTTAAGGATTATTTAGAATTAGGTAAAGGAGGATATACTAGACTGGGACTTGAACACCTTGTAGATTATGCATATCGAGATATGGGATATAGAATCGTTAGTTTAACAGAAAGAGACGATGACGGCTACGTCAATCATATAGGATGGGATGACAGAGTAAAGGATCATGTTCACTAAAAAATAAAACATTTGAAAATGAAGTATGATATAAGTTGGATAATGCAAAGTTACTTGGGTGAATATCCAGGTTCTAGGTTAGATTCTGATAAAAAATTCATTAGAGCAGTGAAATCATTCCTAGCACTAAACGATTTACGATCACAATTGGTTATAGCCAGTGATGGCTGTGAATTGACACATGCATTATACTATAAACACTTTAAAAAACACGAGAACATATCATATGTGTTTGTAGATAAGTCTGTACCTAACATGTATGAAACAACTGAAGATCAATCATCAAAGTATTATAGAGGTATTCCAAGACAAGCAGCACGAGCAATTGCAGAAGGATATTTAATAGCATATATGGATAGTGATGACTATATATTACCTGGGGCTTCTAAAGTAATTAAAACATATTGGAATGGAACTGTTAAAGAGAAACCCAGTGCAGATTATAAATGGGCAATTCTAGGACATTGGTATGATAATATAGCTTTTACTAAAAAATATCCAACACATAATTATACAATTCCAATTGGAGAACCTATAAAAATAAAAGGATTAAAAAGTAAATGGCAGAAACATCAGATGTTAGAAGGAAATGTATTGTCTTCAACTTGGGGTGCAATACATAGACATGATTGTAACACTAAATGGTTAGATATTATTTCAGATCCAGCCAAAGGTCAAAGCTCAGAAGACGCTATATTTTGGAGAGCATTGAGAAAAGAAGGTGAAGGTTTTTTAATAAACGATGGTTTTTACGTAAGATGCCATTATACTGGTATATGGGATTATTAAAAAATACTACCGTATCTGACTGCAATAAAACAGGTAGCTAGATATATACATTAACGCGAAAAAATTTAACACGAGCATGCAACTAAGAATAAAGCAAATTTTAGATCTAATTAGTAGTAGTCCCAGTAACGGAGATTACTTTTCCTATAATATTGGTACTGGAAAATATGAAAATACTGCTGCCCCGCTAGACGGAACGTCTGGGACTTCTGGAACAGATGGTGCTGCAGGTACTTCTGGAACAGATGGAACTTCTGGATCAGACGGAAAGGACGGAACTAAGGGTGATGCCGGACCAACTGGTAAAGGAATCGATACCATAACAATGACGGATGACGGTGAAATGGTAATAACTTATACCGATCGAGGTACTGTTATTGTACCAAATGTTGTCGGTGATGATGGAACTTCTGGAACAGATGGTAGAGGAATCTCTGCTATAACAATGACGTCTGAAGGTGAAATGGTAATAACTTATACCGATGGTGGTAGTGTTATTATACCAAATGTAGCTGGTGATGATGGAACTTCTGGAACAGATGGAACTTCTGGAACAAATGGAACTTCAGGAACTAGTGGAACTGACGGAACTGACGGTTCTTCAGGATCAAACGGAACTGACGGAACTTCTGGAACTGATGGAACCAACGGAGAAGATGGTGCTGCAGGTACTTCTGGAACTAGTGGATCAAGTGGAACTTCAGGAACTGATGGTTCTAACGGATCTTCTGGAACAGATGGAACTTCAGGAACAAACGGAACTTCAGGAACTAGTGGAACTGACGGAACTTCAGGATCAAACGGAACAGGTGGAACTTCAGGAACAGACGGAACTTCAGGTAATGACGGTTTATCTGCATTTGAGCAGGCTGTAGTTGCAGGATTTAAAGGAACAGAACTAGAATGGTTAACTACTTTAAAAGGAGCTGACGGAACTTCTGGAACAAATGGAACTTCTGGTGTAAGCGGAACTTCTGGACCTCGTGGATTAATCGGCACTGACGGAACTTCAGGGTCAAATGGAACCAGTGGAACTAGCGGAACAAGTGGAACATCTGGAACTAGCGGAACTTCTGGAACAGACGGTACTGACGGAACTTCAGGAACTAGCGGAACTTCAGGAACTAGCGGATCAAACGGAACTGACGGTTCTAGTGGATCTTCAGGTACTAATGGAACTAGAGGTGGAATAGGTATAGAATCTGGAGTCTCAGATAATCCTAACGAGCCATTAGTAATTGCAGAATATAATGGAATGCTTTACTATGGTGGAAACGGAACAGTTTGGGCATGGGACAAAGAAAAGAATTTATGGGTAAATGTAGGAGATTTAAACGGAACTTCAGGAACTAGCGGTTCAAATGGAACTGGTGGTTCTAGTGGATCTTCAGGATCAAACGGAACTGATGGTTCTAGTGGATCTTCAGGTACTAATGGAACTGGTGGTTCTAGTGGAACTTCTGGAACTAGTGGTACTAACGGAACTAGCGGAACTTCTGGTTCAAGCGGAACTTCAGGAACTAGTGGAACTAATGGAACTTCAGGTACTAACGGATCTTCGGGTTCAAGTGGAACTAATGGAACTTCAGGTACTAACGGATCTTCGGGTTCAAGTGGAACTTCTGGTTCAAGCGGAAATGACGGAACTTCAGGAACTAATGGAACTAATGGAACTTCAGGTTCAAATGGAACAGGTGGTTCTAGTGGATCTTCTGGTTCAAATGGTTCTAGTGGATCTTCAGGATTCTCGCTACTTCATGTAGACAACGCTGAGGCGTTGAACGAAATTAGTGGTGCATATGAAGGACAATATGCATATACAGATGACGGAGAAGTTTGGCAATGGTATTCTAAAGATAATTGGAATTTAGTAATAAATTTAAACGGATCGAGCGGAACTTCAGGTTCAAGTGGATCAAACGGTTCAAGTGGTTCAAGTGGATCAAATGGAACTAATGGTTCAAGCGGTTCTTCAGGAACTAATGGAACTGGCGGTTCAAGCGGTTCTTCAGGAACTAATGGAACTTCAGGAACTAGCGGAACTTCAGGATCAAATGGAACTTCAGGAACTAGCGGATCAAATGGAACTAATGGTTCAAGTGGATCAAGTGGTTATCAAGGTGCACAATCAGGTGAGGCTTTGGATCCAAACAAAAACGCATTGGTAGGACATTTTCTTAATCAATTGTATTTTGCATTTAGTGGAGAACTTTGGTTTTGGAACGGTTCAGCATGGACACAATTAGAATCTTTAAATGGATCAAGTGGTTCAAGCGGAACTTCAGGATCAAATGGAACTAATGGAACTAGCGGAGCTAAAGGACAAAAAGGACAAACAGGTAATACTGGTAATACTGGTAATACTGGACAAAAAGGACAAACAGGAGCATTTGGTGGAGCAACATTCGCATTCACATATAATAGTGCTACTTCAGGTGATCCAGGTTCTGGTAAATTTGGATTAAACAATGCTTCAACCCAACAAAGCGCTACAACAATAAGAATAGACGATGTTGACAGTGACCTAAGTGATATTCAAACATACTTAAGAACTATTGATGATTCTACTTCTACTATTAAAGGTCACGTTAAGATAAGTAATAAAGAAGATGCTAGTCAGTTTGTTATTTATACAATAAACAGTTTAAAAGAATTATCAGGATATTTTGAAATAGTAGCATCTGGTATTGATTCAAGTGCTGCAGCGCCTTTCTCAAATGGTGAAGAGTGTATAATTACATTTGCTAGAACAGGTGACAGTGGTGATAAAGGACAAAAAGGTCAAGCTGGAGCAAGCGGAACTTCTGGAACATCTGGAACTTCTGGTGCTGATGGAGCTAAAGGCCAAAAAGGTGAAGTAGGTGCACAAGGTAGTAAAGGTCAAAAGGGAGCAGTTGGTGCTCAAGGTTTAACCGGAGCAGGTATTAAAAGTGTATCTTTAGTTGAGACAGATTTAATTGTTGAACATGATTCAGGTGAAATTAATGTAGGTAGAGTTTACGGAAATCAAGGTGCACAAGGTGCACAAGGTGCAACTGGTCAAAAAGGACAAACAGGTGGCCAAGGTGGTCAAGGTGTACTTGGTCAAAAAGGTCAAAAAGGACAAGCTGGAGTAAACGGAACTTCTGGAACTTCTGGTGTTAATGGCGCTCAAGGTGGTAAAGGTCAAAAAGGTGAAGTCGGTGCACAAGGTGGTCAAGGTGGAACCGGTGCTAAAGGCTCAACTGGGCCAAAAGGAAGTACAGGTGCAACTGGACCAACTGGAGCAACTGGACCTCAGGGTGAATCAATTACATCAGCTGCTTTATCAGGAGTAAATCTTGTATTAGAACATTCAAAAGCAGGTTCAATTGATGTAGGTAGAGTTTATGGAAATCAAGGTGCACAAGGTGCACAAGGTGGAACTGGACAAAAAGGACAAAAAGGACAAACAGGTGGCCAAGGTGGCCAAGGTATAGCTGGACCTCAAGGTTCGACTGGACCTCAAGGTGTTATAGGTGTGACTGGTCAAAAAGGACAAACAGGTGGCCAAGGTGGCCAAGGTACTGCTGGAGCTAAAGGACAAACAGGAGCAACTGGACCTCAAGGTGAATCAATTACATCAGCTGCTTTATCAGGAGTAAATCTTTTAATAGAACATTCAAAAGCAGGTTCAATTAATGTAGGTAGAGTTTACGGAAATCAAGGTGCAACTGGACCGACTGGACCAACTGGACCGACTGGACCTCAAGGCGCTAAAGGTGCAACAGGTGGCCAAGGTGGTCAAGGTACTGCTGGAGCTAAAGGTCAAAAAGGACAAACGGGAGCACAAGGTGCACAAGGAACAATCGGTATTACCGGTGGAATTGGACCAAAAGGAAGCACTGGTAATACTGGATCTGCTGGATCTAATGGAGCTAAAGGTGCAACTGGACCTACTGGACCAACTGGATCAACAGGACCAACAGGAGCACAAGGTTCTACTTTAGCAGTTTCTAACAATTCTAACAATAGAATTATTACTGCAACAGGTGGATCATCTGTGAATGCTGAAAGCGCATTAACGTTTGACGGTACAACATTAGGTATTAACGGATCTGGAATTACATATGATGGAACAACAATGAGATTTACACTTTAATATAAAGAACATAGAAAGATATGAACTTAACTGAACAAAGAGACCTAGAACATGAAATGATTTCGCAATCTGCGGAATACTTATTTGGTCATATAGAAGTAAACGGTACTGGAGGTAATTCAAAAGACGGAAGTGCAGGTTACTTTTATTATTGGAAACCAGATTCTAAAGAACGTTTTGCAGAGGTTGCTGCAAATAGAGGTTTAACATTATGTATTTGGAATCACGGAGACATGTCACTACATGGTGGAGAAAGGCTTGTATATGATGTATACGGTTCTGATTCAGCTAGAACTTCTTTAGCAAATAAATTAAATGAAATACACAAAGGAGTATTTGGAGAAGTTATCTATGCATTAGCTTCATACGATGCTATAAATTCAAATTCTAATTTAGCAGATGCAATGACAACTGCCAGAGCATATCATTGGTTTAATCAACCTGGAATGCCTAATGGCCCAAATTTTAGACATCCTTATGCAGCAATCGGTACCTCTAGATTAGGTATTATAAAAGAAATTTGTCATTCTGCTTCTTCAGGTGCAGAAGATGCTTATGTTAGCTTATCAGTACCTAAAGATTGGAATGCAATCGGTGCAGAAGGATATGGGCGATGTATTGTAAATGGTTTAGAAATGGGAGAGATCAATTATACTGGAACAGGTTATGGTTTTAAACACACATATGTAACAATACCAAATTCTGGTTATAATCATATTAAAGATGATGAATACGTTAGAGTTACTGGCCAACAAAAAATATCTAGAGATAGACAACTAGCTGGCGGTAGAGTAACTTCTTATATTTGGACAGCATCAGATAGTGATGGTTGGATAAGTTCAGCAGCTCGTAGTGGTTATTCAGTAGAGTGGGAACCATTTGAGTATTACTTTAAATGGAATAAAACCAGAGATACTGCATCTAGCGGTAATACAGGAAATGCCGAAGCTAAGTATTTTAGAACTGGTCATTATCATATGTCTGCTGAGATTGACACAGGAACATCTTCTATTAGAAATGTAACATATCATAAATGTGGATTTAATCCAAATCCTGCGTCAGATGTTGCGGTAAGAGAACCCGTTATATCTGCAAAAGAAATACATGAAGGTATTGGTTTCCAACTTGGAAACCCTGATTCTTATTATAACATGTGGAACTCTTCAAGAAATTTAACTAATAGACCAAGTCTTGGTGATTCTAGACATGGCAGCGGATTCGATACAGATGATGTAAGATGGTTTAATAGAACACTTACAAATAGGAATGAATATAGTATACATGAAGGTAAAAACTTTAGTGGTGATTCTAATAGATATGCCGACATCCCATATGTTAATATAGATTCAAGTAAAATGTATGTTGCTTTAATTTGGATGAATTGTTTACAAAAAGAAGATGGCGGCGGTAGAAATTACGTAGGTTGTCATACAAGAAATACTTCAAATTCTAATGTCCCTACATATGCATATTCCGGAACAAGTAATACTACTAATCCATATTCGCAATATCCAGCAGGTTCAGATATAGAAAAAGACAAATGGTCTTTAATGTCGTACTGGTTTTTGCCACATAATTGGACTGATGCAGAAGGCAACGCGTTTTATAGCAACTATTGGTGCAGAGCTTGGGGTAATTATGAAAACGGAAGTGCTGATAATTTAAGTAAAACATTGGGCAGCGTGGGAGCTAATGGTGGTAATATAAGAGTATCTAGATTTCAACCAACAGATGGTTCAATACATTTAAGATGGTTAGATTATTATAACACTTCAACACAAGGTAATGGAGGACATCACAAAACATGGTGGGCATTACCTGGAATTTATGAAGTAGATCCCATGCAATTACAAACAGATGGTGAATTGTTTAGCTGGAACCTTAAAGAAACGAATAGCTAAAGAAACACAATAGATAAGAATATATAGAATATGAGTAACGAACAAACATATACATGTACTGAATGCGGAAATGCTGATAGTGGTTGCACATCAGAAGAATGTTTAGTAACACTAAATCAAAACTTAGAATAAAGAAATGGCAGATTTAAAACAAGGAACAACCGTAGGAGGTAACGAAGTATTACACACAGGAAACTTTAATGTTACCAATTATCCTGGATTCGTAGGAGCTCAAGGTGCAACTGGACCGCAGGGTAATACTGGATCAACTGGTTCATCCGGATCTAATGGATCTAATGGAGCTAAAGGTGCAACTGGACCTACTGGACCTACTGGTTCAACTGGACCACAAGGTGGAACTGGACCACAAGGTGCTAAAGGTATAACTGGACCTGTAGGACCAAAGGGAACTAACGGTTCAACTGGTGGAGCTGGAGCTAAAGGACAAAAAGGTGAAGTAGGTGCACAAGGTGGAACTGGACCAAAAGGAAGCATTGGTTCAACTGGACCACAAGGTGGAACTGGAGCACAAGGAGCCAAAGGTATTACTGGACCTCAGGGCCCGCAAGGTATACTTGGTCAAAAAGGACAAACAGGTGCACAAGGTGGCGGTGGAGCTACTGGACCTCAAGGTAAAATAGGTAATACTGGCTTAACAGGTGGACAAGGTGGAACTGGAGCTAAAGGACAAAAAGGACAAACAGGTGCTCAAGGTGGAACTGGTGCTCAAGGTGGAACTGGTGCAACTGGACCTACTGGACTAACTGGACCAAGAGGAAACATAGGTGCACAAGGTGGACAAGGTGGAACTGGTGCTAAAGGACAAAAGGGTGAAGTAGGTGCTCAAGGTGGCGGTGGAGCAACTGGACCTACTGGACCTCAAGGTGGAACTGGACTTACTGGACCAAGAGGAAACATAGGTGCACAAGGTGGTGGCGGAGCTACCGGTACTAAAGGACAAAAAGGACAAACAGGTGCAACAGGTGGTGATGGAAAAAGTATAACTGGACCTCAAGGTGGCGGTGGAGCAGCTGGACCAACTGGACCGACTGGACCTCAAGGCGCTAAAGGTGCAACAGGTGGTCAAGGTGGTCAAGGTACTGCTGGAGCTAAAGG
>Ga0114995_10003136_pt1 | contig 11330 bp, 13 predicted proteins | sample ArcticOcean_MG_C_11_FD_87038 | JGI IMG/M metagenome (GOLD analysis project Ga0114995, IMG submission 87038) | Marine microbial communities from western Arctic Ocean - ArcticOcean_MG_CB2_154 | ecosystem: Environmental > Aquatic > Marine > Oceanic | place: Arctic Ocean: Canada Basin | collected... | reverse complement strand
TATTATATTGATGCAAATAAATATGACGCATTAAAATTTACATATTATACAGATAGCACAAATATAAAACAGGGATGGGATATGTATATAATTTCGACGGAAAATTACGAATTCTCTACTTATGTGCTAAAGACCGGACAACAACTTTATGTTAGCAAAAGAGATCGTACAAAACTTACAATCGATATGGATGACGCATATTTAAGTGATAATCAACCGGTTAAATGTGGTAAAATTTTATCGGCGGGGAGTTCATTGCTGAAGATTTGAATTAAATAGGGTATTCCAATTTTTCCGAAAATAACCGTGTCTAGGTTTCATTCTCGGTCCAGTAATGCCCACATTTATCTCGCGTAGTCCTGTTTCACTATATGGAATTCTACATTCAAAATAGGTTATTTCTAATATATTTTCCGCATCGTTAAATCTCCAAGAATAATTTATTAAATCATTAAATGTATCTAGGTCGGCTTTTTCGTTCAAAGCAGCAGTCATAGACCTATCACAAACCAATTTTATATCATTACTTGGGCTATTATAGTAGTTATTTAGACTTTTATCTTTAATATTACTAAAATATGTTCTGTCAATTTGAAGATGTTCATTATCAACCCGGTGTTTTAATACGTTGTCTTCATATCCCCACCCCCATAGATTAGGAAATCCTCCAATTTTTTCATAATCTCCTCCTTTTATTGAAAAAATACCACCAAGTGTGTGTTCAAACCCAAAAAAATGTTTCACCGACCCATTGGTGGTAGTATAATCAATATATTCATATGGATAAGTATCAATATCATTAAAAATAATATTGATATCCCGATAATTATTAGGATATTTATCTTTTAAGTGTAGAAATCCGAAATTCTTCATTGCCCCCCTATTAAATATTCGTCTATCATTTTGGTGTACAAATAAAAAAACATAATTATTTACATCATTATTTGCTAACAATTTTTTCATATGAACCGTAAATTGTTCTTTCTGTCGTTCCCTATCTCTATAGGGAATTATAAACGCTAAATCAGGATAAGTCATATATTATAACATATTAATTTATTATAACTCCTTCATTTAATCTTATATTTCTCGATAATCTGGCTTGGAATTAACTTATTTTTTAATTCATCTAATTTTTTATAGCATTTATTTATGGTCACCTCACTTATTTCACTAACCATATTTACCGCCTTTTTACTTATTTTCAAATTACATTCTTGTGCTATAAAATAAATAATACCAGCGGCAATGGAATGCGGTGTATTTTCTGGTATCAAATTCATCTGTTCTATCTTAACGGCTACAAATTTACATAATTTCGTTAATTCTAAATTCATTCCTAATTTACTACAATATCTCTCAATAAATGATAAAGGCGTTGTTTGACATAAAATAGTCTTCTCATCATTTTCCATTCCGTTTTCAAGGTCATTTATAATAGTTGTCGCATTCTTACACCCTTTTGTAGCACTTGTATTATCCAAATTAAAAATCGTAGCAATCTCTTTTGCGGTCCGCGGAAATTTATTTATACGGGAGGCAATATATATAGACGCAGCAATAATACCATCTCTATTTAATCCTCGAAAAGTCTTATGTTCCGAAATCTTCTTATGGTAAATCATAGCATCATCAATAATTAGTTTTGGTATCCCCGAATGATTCGCATATGTAGAAATTTTATTAAATTCATCATAATGCGACTTCTCACGATACGGCATAGACTGCCATTCCGTATATCTTTTTATTTTACGCATCTCATATGATGAATTATTCGCACAAATAACCTTGCACCCAAATGACGACTCCCTCAATAAAGGATTAATTGGCATTCCTACTCGTGTAGGATCTCCACCAATATTATCATCTGCTCCGTAAAACCTCCATTCAGCACTTTGGTCCATTGTATCTTTATAAATTAAGGCACAGTTAATATTGGGACAAGCTAGGAATCCTTGATCAGTTGTCATTAAACTATAATGACAAGTATCACATTTCTCTCTCTCTCCCTCTTTTCTAAAAACACACGAAATCTCACCTGGTCTATCATTTATCTCCATATCAAAACCCTCCCATAAAGCCTTCTTATCTTTATTGCTCTTATTTATCTTTTTTGTTTTATTTGTTTTATTTGTTTTATTATCATTGGGCGGTTTCTTATGGGACAAACTCATATGATATGTATTTCATTAAATTACTTTTAATTCAATTTTATAATATATATACAAATTATATGGGTGGAACAATTAGCGCGCAAAATAAAAACAAAACACCAGAAGAAATTAAAGACATCCTTAATAAAATCTTTGTTGATTTTATTAAAACTTCAAACTTTGATGATTTTACCAAATTTCATTTAGACGAGAAGATTAGAGAAAAGATTACTATTATTACAAACGAATCTATAGAAAGAAATCTTAAACTTAAAGACATTGAATACATTAGTAGTCAAATTTATCAAGATAAACTATTATCAACTAAACAACGCGAAAGGGTATTGGTTTTGAAAAATGATGATATGGCTAAACTCGATGTTTATGATAAAAAACATAAAAAAGAACTTGCTTCCGGTATCGCAAAATATTATGTTAAAATATATTCTATCTTTGCCGCAATTATTGTTACCGTTCACCCGGATTTTGATAAGGCTGATGCGCAAAAATCATCAGAAGGTAATTTATTATCACCTCCTCGCAATAATTTATCTCTATGTTCTAGAAGAATTCACGCTCTTACGGACGGTGAGTATAAACTGGATGACCCCGACGGCAATCTCACTATTAAACCGCAAAAACATGTATGTGAATTCTCCATGCAAGATAACTTAAAATCTAAAACTCAAAAAGGATATTTAAGAAAATTAAGCGATGAAATTGGTATTCCCGAATTACAACAACTCTACCTAGATGTATTTGACCCAAAATCGGGACAATTTAATGATATGTCTGCCTCTGCGAAATCAAAATTTAAAAAAGACCTACTATTAATGTATAAAACCTATACCGGCAATTCGGGAGTTATGAGTGAAAGCATCGACAGTTTTAGCAAGATTCCCCTGAAAGATTATCACAATAGTTCTTACTGTTCGGCCGAAAGCACAGATGATAAATATCCCGAAAAACTCTATGGCAATATTAAAACCGACTCTACATTTAAACAATATGCCGACATAGTGAATAATATGATTAATTATAACAACAAGGGTCTAAATACGCTATTAAGTATTGTAGATGTCATATTTAAAGTAATAATTGACGACGAAACCGGGGAAAAGGACATTGTCATAAATTCCAATATCACTATGCCCGTTTTAGATAAAATCTCTATAGATGTAATTGATATTCTTATGGATCTTTATACTAACTGTGAAAATAGTTTCCAAAAAGGTATCGATATTATTAACTCTATTGTTGCCATCGATAAATTTAATCAAGGCATTTCTACAGACAAGGTTGCCAATGAACAAATGGAAAATATAATTACATCCTCTGCCTCGAACCCCGATACGGATTCTGACCCCGAAGACGACCTCGACCCCGAACCGGAACCCGAACCGGAACCTGAACCTGACCGAGACCCCGAACCTGAACGAGACCCTGAACCTGAACGAGAAAAGGAACTCGGGGAGGGAGAGGAACAACGTGGTGGATTTAGTCGCGAAATCTTTGTACCTATTGCGGAATTTATGGGACTGGAGTATTCATAGAATTTAGTGTACGATACACCAATTTACACCCGTTATATAACCCGATATATCACTTGATCAAAATAATATTTATCGCAATATTTATATTATTTATTTTATTTATTTTATTTATTTTATTTATTTTAGTTGTTAGTTTTTAGTTTTTAGTTTTTAGTTTTTAGTTTTTAGTTTTTTACATGAATATCGTGAATATTACAATGTTTGCCTATATTTTTTTGAATAATCTTATTATTCTTCTCTCTCTCGCCATTCGTAACTCCTCCGATAGTATTCATTATTAGATGCATATATACGTTACTAATAATGTTACAAGAGTGTTTATTTTCACCATCGTTTAAATCCGTTAAAATTAGGACCTGTTTTTGAGAAACGATTGATATCTTATCATCCAAAATATCGCCATCAGTGTCTTTTTCCCATTCATCACAATTCTTTACATATATATTTTTACCTCGCTTATCACTACACTGGATTGGTCTCTTTTCGGGCGTTAATTGGTTTAAATTCTTTATAAAAACATTACTGACCCCTTTAACATAACCATTCTTGTGAGTATATTGCAAATCGTCAACGGTAAGTTCCAGTTGACTTATAAAATCGTGTATAGATATTGCCTCATTACATTTATCTTTCAATAAAAAACTAATATTCAAATTATTGATATTTAAATTATTTATGGTAGTATGTGTTGTAGTATGTGTGGTAGTATGTGTGGTGTTATAATTATTAATTACTGTGTTACTATTCGCGGTGATAGAATTTAACATACATTTTATGGAGTCTAGCTCATCGCATTGTTTATCATATAAATCTGCTTTACATTTGTATTCAATAAATTGTTTACAGATTTCGGCATTGTTAGTTTCCGTATTGTTAATTTCAGTATTGGTTGTTTCTTTATGTGTACAAATATGTTCATGTCTGGATAAAGACGACTTATGTTTATAAGTATTACCGCAACTACAACGGTGGTATAGTTTATAATTTTTAGTATTTTCTTGGTGAGATAAATAATGTCTTTCTAAATTAAACTTTTTATTACTTTCATAATTGCAAAATAAACATTTATAGATAGTTTTCATCTAATTTAATATATATATCGATAAAAACTTATCCTTAAATTTAATATAATAAACATAATCATTATCTACATATATGTAGGTGGCTTCTTGAAACATCGCAAATAAAATAATTGCCTATATGGCTGTAGGTAAATTTGAAATATATTATTGTAAAAAAAACTCTTTTGTAGGTATTATGTAGGGGCTCTGAGGAACTCTGGAACCAAATGACCCTTTTTTTCGTAAAGTCAAATGAAAAAGTAAAACTGTTGGCGACAAATTGAAAAAGTGAAACCATTTCATGAAACGAATAGTTCCTCCGAGTCCCTTTATAACCAATTCCTCTACAATAATGTAGGTAGAACCGAAAAATCATACGTTCCCCTATGTAAATCTACATAAACACGTATGTAGTACCTACATATTTTTACAAAAACACGTTTTTGAGGTTATGTAGGCAACCCGATGATCAGAAACAATCGGGCAAAAGTGAGGAGCTTTTGAGAATAATCGGGGGATGTTATTGATGTCATCATGAATATTTGAATAGTTTTATTGTTCGCGAGAGCATAAACGCCAATGCTAACAAATGCTAACGAAAAGTGAGGAGCTTATTTTCCCTCCTATCGTGTAGGTGACTAATCATAAAATACGGTCGTATAAATCCGTTACATATGTAGGGAGCCAATATTCAAAATAAAAAGTAGCGACCATTTTCAAAAATGAGATTGACTCTTGAAAAAAGGGGTGTTTTTGTTCCGGAGTTCCTCTGAGCCCCTACATATCGCCTACAAATTAGTCTTTTTAGAAATATAGATTTATTTTAATACTACATGCTATGTAAAGAACTTTCAACGGAGGCACGTCGCTCTACATACACTCTACATAACTGGCGATTTATTAATAACCGTGATTTAAATATACTATAATATGTAGATAGAATATTTTTTAAGAAAATGGGCGATATTTGCCCAATAATTATCAAAAAGTGGCCAATGATTCTTTTTCAAAAAAGTCCTCTGAGCCCCTACATATCGCCTACATATTAGTCTTTTTTTAAATTATGTGGTATTTTATCTACTACATAATTTTAATAATTATATTATTTCGTTTTCTTTTCAATGTTCGCAAGTAAATCCGGATTATATATGAGGTTGCCGCTGGGTTTATATTCATTAATTGAGGTAAACTTGGTATTTTCGACGGGTGTAGAATGATTGCGTCTTTTAAGCATTAAACTATTAATATCTGTATTGTCATCCTTATCTTGTTGATTATTAGCGTCGACTTGGTTACCGTATCCGTCATAAATATTGCCGGTTTGTTTTTTAATTTCGTTTCTAACATACGAGGGTAACCAATGTTTCCACGAAATAAATACTAAATTAGGATGTGTATAACGGACAACGAAGCCATTTTCGCGTAGTTTATGAATGATATATGCGGTGCATTCTTCGGTATTATATTTTGGGACGCCGATGATAATTTCAGGAATTACATAAAAACAGTGCTGGTTCGCAATATTTTGTTTGGAAAGTAATTTAATTTTATTATGTATTCTAGATAATATTCTGTTATAGGTTTGTACGGTATAAAGGTCTTTTTGTTTTTTCTTTTCATACAGGTCGTCCATATTTATTTTAACATTATCTTCCGGTAGATCTCCAAGAGTAAATATAGTGTCCATTTAATGTATAAATTAAAGAAAAAAAAATATAGGAAAATAACGATTAGTTAAATATAAATATATGGTGATTAAACATTTAGTTTTATCGGGGGGTGGTCCAACGGGATTAACCATATATGGTATATTAAAAGATTTGAGTAGGATGAAATTTTGGAATATCGAGAATATAAAAACAATATATGGGACTTCGGTAGGGTGTCTAATCGCAGTAATATTAACATTAAACCTAAATTGGAATGATTTAGATAATTATCTTATAAAAGAGAACTGGGAAGAGATATTGTCTCTTAATTCAGGAAATATATTACAATTATATTCTTGTAAAGGTCTATTCGACCATACATTTATAGAAAGTATTTTAATACCATTATTAAAAATGAGGGATATATCGCCAACGGTGACATTAAAAGAGTATTTTCAATTAACAAAAATCGAGCTTCATATGTTTTCGGTTAATTTAAATGATGAGAATTTATCTTCCATAGACATATCATATAAAACTCATCCAAATTTACAATTGATAAAGGCAGTATGTATGTCGTCGGCAATACCATTATTGTTTAAGCCGGTATTTTATGAGGGTGGATATTATGTGGACGGTGGATTAATAAATAATTTTCCCGCAAAGGAGTGTTTAGAAAATGAGGATTGCGATGAAGATGAGACATTATTTATTCAAAAGAAGGTAAAGAATGATAAATTGGAGTTAAAAGAGGAGTCTACTATATTAGATTTAATAAATGTTTTTGTTAAAAGGATTCATAACAAAATAAATATAAATTTTGATAAGAAACTTCGTTATAATATAGAAATACATAAGGAGATACATAAAACGGACACCTTAATTGATATATATGAAATATTTGAAGATGAGCAATTAAGGATAAAATCAATTAAATATGGCGAATCGTTAGGAAAAGAGTTCAGGCGACGACTTAGAGAAGATAACCTATAAACAATTCTTAATTTGCTCTTTATCGCAGATGTACTTTATAAAATTAGACAAATTATTCGCGGTTAATTTTTCACTATAAACATATTTTTTATCATTTGATAAGTGTAAAATAGTAGTCGGATACCCTTCAACATTATATCTACTCGCAATTTCTGGAGGATTTTCATAATCATCACAATTTATTGCTAAAATAGATAAATTATTAGACTGGTGCGTTTCTACAAATTCTTCCCAATCTAGACATATTTCTCGACTGTATTTACACCAACTAGCATAGAATAATATTAATTTGTTATCACTATTCGGGTTTTCCTTCGAACGAAAACATTTAAATTCTGGGTCTGGTTTACTTGGGATAGGTTTACTAGGTTCAGGATAGTCTTCTTGAATACGTTCCTTCTCTTCATCTCGCTCAATAAATTCTTTATTAAGTGAAAATTTATTATTAAGTATAGGTAAAATATCTTTCTTATATGTGAAAAAGTAAAACACAATAAAGAAAAGTGTGGCAATAAGAAATAATAAACCATTTCCAATTTTATATTTACTTAAATCTAAATTATATGATATAAATGAATTATTAAAATGCAAATCATTGAGAAGATAATTATTAAAGCAATAGAGACACGTGATACATAATAAATATAAAGCAATGATAATAAAATATTGATTGTCAACGAGATATAATAAGATAATTATGGTTAGAACGAATGATAGTATGGTTATCAAATCCATTATATATATAATAATAATAATATAAAAGATGACGAATAATTAATAGAAATATAATGTTCGTAAGAAGGGATGAAATATTAATAAGGATAGATAGATTAAGTTATAGAACCGATAGAGAATATTATTGTGAGATAATAAAGCAGAAAGGATTAACCATTTTGCAAAAGAAAAAGGAAAGCATCGAAGATAAATTACTTAAATAATTTATAATAATATTTAATCTAATATTATTACAATGAAAACAAGAAAGACGGGTAGAAAAAAAAGGAAGACTTATAAAAAGAAACATTATTATAGTGGCGACGGAATGTTAACGGCTGTATGGGGTCCAAGTCTATGGCATTATCTGCATACAATGAGTTTTAATTATCCCGTAAAACCAACAAAAGAAGAGAAAAAGCATTATAAATCGTTTATGAATAATTTGAAATATGTATTACCCTGTAAACATTGTAGAGATAATTTAAAGAATAATTACAAGACGAATCCACTGGAGGACGGCGTATTTAAAAACCGAGAAACCTTCTCAAAATATGTTTATAAACTTCATGAGGTGATAAATAATATGTTAGAAAAGAAATCGGGATTGACATATTGTAAGATTCGGGAAAGATACGAACATTTTAGGGCAAGATGTACAACCGAGAAGGCGAAGGTATTTAAGTTTAATAAGAATAAAACAAGGAAGGATAAAGAAAAAGGGTGTACCGAGCCGTTATATGGAAAGAAGGCGAAGTGTCTAATTAAGATAGTTCCGCATGATGAAAAATGTCCAACACTAACCATAGATAAAAAGTGTATAAAGAGGAGAAGATAATCTATATTTAAAGTATCAAGTGTAAATATGAGTAAAATATTGCATGAAAACAAAATAGTAATATTTATGACTGATATAAGGAATCATATAGGAACGATAAATAGGTCAATCAAATTGGGTGACTTAAAAAGGTCAAAGGTTGTGGGAACTATTACAAATAATACAAATACTTTTAAACATTTTAAATACACGGACGAAGTGCCTGTAGTATATTCAAAATGGGATAAAAAGAAGGAAACAAGGGGTGATTATGATAAAATTTTAGTAGATAAAGTAAATGAGTTGGGTGGAGATACGATAGTTTTAACGGGGTGGAAGCATATATTTACGCCGACATTTTATAATAGCTTTAGGGATGTAATTAATATACATCCGGCACTCCCAAATAGTTATGTGGGTTTAAATTGTATTAAGAAATCGTTAGATGATTATAAAATAGATAAAACGAAGGATAAGACAGGAGTTATGATACATAAAGTAATTGAAGAATTGGATAGAGGCGAGGTATTAGATTATATACAGATACCAATATTTGAGTATGATGACATTGATGATTTAACCGATAGATTTAGAGAGTATGAAAGATTGCCGTTAGTTAGAGCATTACAAGAATTGGAGAGAGAAGATATAGAATAATATCGGGAGCCTTTTATTATCTTGTAAACCGACTATATGATGGAGATAATCATATATAAGTGCAAGTAGGTAGAACAATTTATCATAACGAATTACTTCGGGGGGTATTTCGTGTCAATGCGTATTTTGTGTATGGCATTTCTTACCACATTCGACGATGGTAAGCGTAGGTGTATATCGTTCATCCGGATTTTTAATTAGGAATGAATATTTCCTCTTTTAATAAATATATTTAATAAATATATTTATGAAAGATTATAAATATATTTATGAAAGCTTAATAGACGATAGTTTATTTACCAAATTGGCTAAAATCATTAATCATAGGAAGAGGTAAATAGCTATCATTATTGGACGAATAATTGGGAACCTTTTTACATTCAAATGCTGGTTCGGGACACCTACCACAAGGTGGGCAGGGGCGACATTTTTTACCCTTTTCGGCACTGGATAATGTAGGATAGGAAGGGCAGGCGGGGCAAACCGGGGGGACAATTTGTGATTTTAAAACGTATAAATGTTCATCGCCATCGGGAATATTATTTTTACTAAATTGTTTCATTTTATGGGCGGATTTAATAAAATCTTTATAGGAATTAGGAGAAACGTCGCCGGTCTTGGTATGGTCATTATTATTTAATTCGTCCGCCCAATTGGAATGATGTTCGTTGACTAATGTTTGACTTTCAAAACGGTCATATAATATCTGATCGTCGAGTTGGTCGAACGTGGTGCTTTTTGGTAATTTGTCATTTTTACTAGCGATTTGTGCAAAACCGGGTTTATTGGGGTCAATCGTGGAGCTGGTCGATTTATGTTGTCTAAGCCCGGCGGTAGCTTTATGTCCGGTGGTACCTTTATGTTCAGGAGCACCGGTCATTGCCTCATAAACAGGGCGACAAAAGCAACTAAAGAATGCAAAAATAACGATAATCGCAATATATAGATTTAACTTAGATATTTTCAGTTTCATTATAGAGTATATATTGAAAAAAAATTTAAGGAAAATGAAATATTGTTTATATGAAGGATAATACGGTTCTTGAGATAACTTATGGAAGTGACCGATATGAAATAGGAGTAGATGAGGCGGGTAGAGGTCCAATGTTAGGGAGAGTATATAGCGGGGCGGTATTATTGCCTAAAAGCGGTTTTAAATTCGAAGATATGAAAGATAGTAAACGTTTTTCCTCTGTGAAGAAATTACTAAATATTGAAGAATATATAAAGAATAATGCGGTAGCTTGGGGTATCGGTTATTCCACGGAAGAAGAAATAGACAAATTAAATATAAGAAAGGCTACGCATCTTGCAATGCATAGAGCATTAAAAAATCTATTTCATGACATGAAAGAAACCGACGAATATCTTCTATTAGTTGATGGGAATGATTTCCCTCCTTACACTGTTATAAAGGACGAAACTTTGGAACAAATACCTCACGTAACAATCGTAGGTGGTGATAATAAATATTGTGCTATCGCGGCGGCATCAATATTAGCTAAAGTAGCTCGGGATAATTATATAAAAGAACTTTGTGAAAAAGACGAAACATTGGACGAGAGATATAATTTATTAAAAAATAAAGGGTATGGGACTAAAGCCCATCTGGATGGTATATCCAAGTATGGAATCTCACCGTATCATCGCAAAACATTTGGGTTATGTCAACAATTTGCTTGATTATATTATAACCTATGGCAATAATATAATATAATATAATATAATATAAT
>Ga0114995_10003131_pt1 | contig 11340 bp, 7 predicted proteins | sample ArcticOcean_MG_C_11_FD_87038 | JGI IMG/M metagenome (GOLD analysis project Ga0114995, IMG submission 87038) | Marine microbial communities from western Arctic Ocean - ArcticOcean_MG_CB2_154 | ecosystem: Environmental > Aquatic > Marine > Oceanic | place: Arctic Ocean: Canada Basin | collected... | reverse complement strand
CTAGTTTAGACCAGTACCAAGCCATCAAAAGAGTAAGGAATAATCCGCTTATATACGGTCTAGCTAGTTGGCTGTACATAATGGTGAACTGCAGAGAAGCCATAAAGCTTACAGAAATCAATGCTACTGTTTCATTATACCAGAGTCTACCTAGCTTCCATACAAGGTAAACGGCTCCAAGGCCCATGAGCGTGAAAGGGAACTTGATGATCCAAGGGGAATCTCCGAAAAACAGACGCCAGTAGTTCATGAATAGTTGAACTCCGGGTGGATGGGTGTCTTTTTTGAGGCCTTTTTCTACTAGCTCACCGAAATCTGTAAATCCAGTTCTGAAAAATGCACTGAATTCATCATGTGTGAATGTGATAGATGAGTAATCCCAAAACCGCAGAACGGCTCCTGTGATTAAGATGAGGATGAAGATAGGCTTGTTAGTGAGTTTCATAATTCAAAGACGAAGTTATTCATATCCAATCGAAATAGCACAACACTATATTCTTCAATTCTAAAACTTGTTAAATTTAGTTGCGAATGCAACTAAATGCTACATTTGCAAAATGGAATTAATTCCTCTTGATAAAAAAATGGACGCATTTATAGTTCCATGGTTAGGAAAAACCATGAAGCTTGTAGATGTTTTGGTTAATCTCGTTTTCCGACAGCATAACATGGAACTGAAAAAGAACCAGGTTATAATTCTAAGGCTAATAAGTAATGGGATGCACGCCCAGTCTGATTTGTCCATAGTTACCGAAAGAGATAAAAGCTCTCTTTCTAGACTACTAAAAGGGATGATAAGTAAAGGACTAGTAAAAAGACAAAAGGACGAGATAGATGCTAGGCAGTTTCAGGTTTACCTCACTAAAAAGGGAGAAGAAACACTAGAGCAAGCGCTGCCTATTCTGGTAGAGGCTTTTGATAAAATTCAAGATAGGGTATCTCAAGAAGATTTGGAAACCGTCAAGAGAGTGATGGGGCATTTTCAAAACAACATCAGTAAAGAATTGACATTATTTGATAATAAATAAAATGAGAAAAGTAATAATATCGGCAGTAGGAATCGTAATAGTAATTGCAAGTGTGCAGACGTGTAAAATGATGAGCGCCTCTAAAGAACAGTTCAAGTCTATATCGGTAGATAAAATCACTACCGTGTTTACAGAAAAAGTGGTGCTTTCTGAGGTTCCTGTGTTTATAGAGTCTTCGGGAGTATTAGAAGCTTTAGAAAAACTAGAGCTTTACAGTGAAGTACAAGGAATGATGCTTCCAGATGGCGGGAAGTTTAAAGAGGGTGTCAGTTTTAGTGCAGGTCAAACTCTTATAGCCGTTAAGGCAAATGATATTCAGGCGCAATTAGTGGCGCAGCGAAGTTCTTTTCAGCGTTTGTTGACTTCTGTTATGGCTGATATGAGGTTGGATTATAACGACCAGTTCTCAGGGTGGAATACGTATTTGACTAATATGAATGTGGAAAAGGCACTTGCTGAGTTGCCCGTGGTTTCTTCTGAGCAGCTAAAACTTTTTCTTACTGGTAGAAGTATTTACAGTGAATATTACAACATCAAAAATGCTGAAATTAACCTTGCTAAATTCAGCATTACAGCACCCTATAATGGGATTCTAGTAGAGTCCAATGTAGACCCCGGAACAGTGATTAGGCCTGGTCAGAAGCTAGGTGTATTTATTAGGCCTAATAACTATGAGTTAGAAATAGCAGTAAGTGCAGCCATAACTGATAAGCTAGAGAAAGGGCAGAAGGTTAAACTCTCGATAGATAAATTCTTCGATAAAACGTGGGATGGAACTATTTCTAGAATGAACAGAACAGTAAATACAGAAAGTCAACTGAGTGCTGTATTTGTTAAAGTAAATTCTGAGAAGCTAAAAGACGGAATGTTTATGCATGCTAAGATTCAAGCCAATGCTGTTGAGAGTGCTTTGGAAGTTTCGCGCTCGGTGTTGTTTGATGATAACAAAGTATTTATAGTACGTGACTCTATGCTGATAGAAAAACCAATTTTAGTCAAACACCAAGCGCAGAACACTGCCGTTATTTCTGGATTGGAAAATGGAGATGAATTGCTAACGAAGATTCCCCCTGGAGCATTCGCGGGTATGAAAGTGAGTATTTACCAAGAAACTGAAAGCAAGTGAGAAAGATTATTACACATTTCATCAAGTATCCTGTAGCTGTAAATGTCCTCATTTTAGGGTTTATAGTATTAGGAGTAGTAGGCATGTTCAGCATGCGTTCGAGCTTCTTTCCACTTCAGGATTCTAAGAATATTCAGATTACGATCGTCTACCCTGGGGCTTCTCCAGCAGAAATGGAAGAAGGAGTGGTGCTCAAGATTGAAAACAATCTAAGAGGATTAGTAGGAATAGACCGGTTCACATCTTCTTCTAAAGAGAATTCGGCATCCATTAGTGTAGAAGCTGAAAAAGGCTACGATATAGATGTGCTTCTGGCAGATGTAAAAAACGCAGTAGATAAAGTCCCCTCATTTCCAGCAGAAATGGAACCGCCAGTAGTAGCAAAACAAGAAACCCTTTCTGAAGCTATTTCTATGGCTGTGACCGGAGAGAATGTGGATTTGAAGACTTTAAAAACCATTGCCAGGCAAGTAGAAACAGAACTTAGGGCTATAAATGGAATTTCTCAAGTGGAGCTTTCCGGTTTTCCAGATGAGGAAATTAGCATTTCTTTAAAAGACGAAGTACTCAGATCTTATGATTTGTCTTTTAAGGATATAGCCAGAGCTGTTTCAGCGTCTAACATTTTAGTCACAGGAGGAACTGTTAAAACGGTTCAGGAGGATTACCTCATTCGAGTGAAGAACCGCTCTTATTATGCTCAAGAGTTAGAAAACATAGTGGTTAAAGCTCTAGCAGACGGAACTAAGATTAGACTAGGAGCTATAGCCAATGTAGAAGATACTTGGTCTGAAACACCAGACAGAGCTTACTTTGATGGAAAAACATCCATTTCAGTAAGTGTAAAAACTACCAATAGTGAAGACCTGGTAGATGCAGCCAATAATTCGCTGGCTTATGCTGAGGAGTTCAACGAGCGTTACCAAAATATTCAATTAGAAGTAACAGCCAATAGAAGTATTACGATCATAGAGCGTACGAAGCTTCTCACAGAAAATGGTATTATAGGAATCCTCTTGGTCTTGTTCTTTCTTTCTCTATTTTTAAGACCTAGGCTGGCTCTTTGGGTAGCATTTGGGTTGCCTATATCGTTTATGGGAATGTTTATGATGGTCAGTTATTTCGATGTAACTATTAACGTGCTTTCTCTATTCGGAATGATAATCGTAATTGGTATTCTGGTAGATGATGGAATAGTCATAGCAGAGAATATTTTCCATCATTATGAAAAAGGAAAAGGTAGAGTTCAGGCAGCCATAGATGGAACTATGGAGGTGCTCCCAGCCATTACATCTGCTATTCTTACTACACTAATAGCTTTTAGCACATTCTTCTTTTTAGATGGCCGTGTGGGAGAGTTCTTCGGTGAAGTAACCATTGTGGTTATTCTCACATTGAGTTTTTCTCTGATAGAAGCCTTCGTGATTCTGCCAGCTCACATAGCCCATTCTAAAGTACTTACCAAAGACCAAAAGACATACAAGTTCAATGAATGGGGAGACCGATTTATGAATGGTATGCGCGATAAAATTTACATGCCAGTTCTGAAAAAGGCATTGGCCTACAAGCCTATTTCATTTGGTGTTTTGATATTCCTTTTCGCTATAACTATAGGAGGAATCAGTGGTGGAATTATAAAAGCTACATTCTTCCCTGCCATCGCTAGTGATAGGGTTCAGGTAAATGTGAAAATGCCTCAAGGAGTAAATCCTCAGGAGACAGATTCTATCGTTAGTTACATAGAATCTCTAGCTATAGAAGTGGGTGAAGAATTCACAGCTCAGCGAGAAGATGGTAAATCGGTAATAGAAAACATTATTAAGAATGTAGGTCCTGGCACAGCCAATGCTTCTCTTACAATAAATCTGCTTCCAGGAGAAGAGCGCGGTGAGCTTGCTGCATCTGATGTTTCTGCCGCAATATTCGAAAAAGCTGGTTCTTTCCCGAGTGCTGAAAGTGTGACTTTTGATGGAGGTACTAATTTCGGAGGCAAGCCTGTTTCTGTATCGCTACTCAGTTATAATATAGAGGAGCTTAAAGCAGCTAAAAAAGAATTGAAAGAAGTTCTGAATAACAATTCCAAACTAAGAGACATCGGGGACAACGATCCTGAAGGAATTAAGGAAATTAGACTTCAGATGAATGACAAAGCCTATGCTTTAGGCTTGACCTTAAACGAGATGATTTCTCAGGTAAGAGCTGGTTTTAACGGACTGCAGGTGCAGCGTTTTCAGCGGGGTGAAGATGAAATCATAGTGTGGGCTAGATATGATAGAGAGAGCAGATCTTCAATTAGTGATTTGGATAATATGCGTATAGTAACGCCCAAAGGGGAGCGCGTTCCGTTAAAAGAATTAGCTTCTTATGAAATAGAACGTGGAGAAATATCTATCAATCACTTGGACGGAAAACGTGAAATCAGAATAGATGCCGATTTAATCGACCCCAAGGAAAGTGCTTCAGATATAGTCACAGACATTAAAGAAAATGTTATCCCAGGAATGCAGGAGCGTTACCCGAGTTTATCCGCCCTTTTCGAAGGCCAGAACAGAGAGGCTAGCAAAGTGCAGGAATCTGCTGCAGCTGTTTTTCCTATTATTATTCTACTTATATACATAGTAATAGCCTTTACATTTAGATCTTACAGCCAGCCGCTATTACTGCTCATAATGATTCCATTCTGTTTAATTGGTGTGGCTTGGGGCCATTGGGTTCATGATTTCCCAGTGAACATCTTATCACTTTTAGGAATTATAGCGCTGGTGGGAATAGTCGTCAACGATGGTCTGGTCTTCATTAGTAAATTCAATGGCTACCTCAAAGAAGGAATGACCTATGATGCCGCTATTTTGGAAGCCGGTTCTTCTAGGTTTAGGGCCATCTTTTTAACATCTATAACTACAGTAGCTGGACTAGCACCGCTGATTTTCGAACCCAGTCTTCAAGCACAATTCCTTATCCCTATGGCCATTTCTATAGCGTATGGGATTAGTATAGCCACTGTGTTAACCTTGGTGATGCTGCCTATGTTGCTTTCCACGAGTAACACTATAAAAGTATATGGAACTTGGCTTTGGGAAGGAAAAAGACCGACTAAAGAGAATGTGGAAAGAGCCATAAAAGAAATAAAGTCTGAGCAGGAAGCTTTGGAAGGAACCTTATCTACTAAGGAGCAAGTTCGGAGAGCGATAGAAGAAATAGAGTCAGAAAAAGGAGTATCTAGTAACGATTTAGAATCATGAAAATGAGATTAAAAATAATATTGGTTTGCATAGGCATTGCAACGCTTATAAAAACGCAAGCACAGTCAGAAGTTGATTATACTGAGAGTTCTAGTATGCTAACTTTCGAGCAAGCATTGGCCAAAACACTTGAGAATAATTACGACATAAAAGTCGCCAAAATCAATGTGGCTGTGGCTGAAAACAATGCAGAGAAGCTGAACAATGGTTATCTGCCGACACTTTCTGCCAATGGGAATTATGGATGGACTTATAACAGTGGTTCTTTTGAAACGGTTCAGGGAGAAAATAATTTTGACCCCAATTCTGCATACAATTACGGTGCAGGACTAGACTTGAATTATACGCTCTGGGATGGACAGGGAAGAAAGTATGCGTACAAGCAGAATCAACAATTACAGCAGCTTTCTGCGCTTCAAGTGCAGCAGTTGGTGGAGAACACCATAGTCGAATTGAGCCGTGTGTATTATGAGGCTAGTGGACTTCAAGCCACTGTGGGTAGCCTGAAAGATGCTATTTCTATTTCAGTGGATAGACTCACTAGAGCGGAGTATGCGTATGAGTATGGTCAAGGAACTCAGTTGGACATACTAAATGCGCGAGTGGATTTGAATACGGATAGTATCAACTTGGTGAACTCCCAGCAGCAATTGTCTAATTCAGTAAGAAATCTGAACTTAATTATGGCGTCAGAAATCAGTGAGACGTTTGAGGTATCGAATGATATTAGTATCAATAAAACACTAGACAAAGAGCAAATGCTAGCCTCAGCTCAAGAAAAAAATGTACAACTAGCGACAATTGAGAAAAACATGCTAAGTCAAGAGTATGCTTTAGGAAGTGCTAAAGCGGGCTTGATGCCAAGTGTTACGGCTAACCTAGGTTATGATTACAGAGGAAGCAGTGATCCTAATGGAGCTTTTGTAGTAGGAAGTGCCACTACTGGTCCGAATGCAGGTCTTATATTGAACTGGAGCATATTCTCAGGTCAGAATAAGACAAGAGTTCAAAATGCCCAGCTGAACTTAGAAAGCTTATTGGTTCAACAGGAAAATACGAAGCAGCAGGTAGTATTCAATTTACTCAATGCTTTTGACGCATATACCGTTAGCTTGTTTATTCTAAACTCTCAAAGTGATAATGTGGGCACAGCCCAGCGTAATTTCGAAAGGAGCGAAGAAGCATACAGAATCGGACAAGTTGGTTCTGTAGAATTCAGACAAGCACAGTTGAATCTGCTAAACGCTAAAATCCAGTTGAGCCAAAGCGAGATTAACGCAAAGAACGCAGAACTTCAAGTTTTAGCATTGGCTGGTAGGATTGGGAGGTAGAGATTTTTAAGACTTGTGGTATTCTCTAAAGCTTCAAACTAACCTGAAGCTGGCAGCCTAAAGAATCATGATATTCTTCTATTACAGCTTCTGCAGAACAGTGCCTAAGCATACCCTTCTGCCTGTAGATTAAAGAGCTCTGCGTATAAGGTTTCATTAGCTAACAGCTCTTCATGAGTGCCCATTTCTAAGATTTTTCCATCTTTTAAAACCATTATCCGATCTGCCATTCTTACAGTTGAAAATCTATGAGAAATAATGATGCTTGTTTTCCCTTCTGTAAGTCCAATGAACCGCTGAAAAACCTCATATTCTGCTCTAGCATCTAAGGCAGATGTGGGTTCGTCCAGTATGAGCACTTGCGCATCCGACATATACGCTCTGGCTATTGCCACTTTTTGCCACTGACCGCCTGATAATTCTGCTCCTTTCTTGAATCTTCTGCCAAGCTCTTGATCGTAACCTTTTGGTAGCGCATTTATCACTTCGTGTGCTAAACTCCGTACGGCAGAATCCTTGATTTTTTCTTTATTATCTAAATCAGTTATTTTCCCAACAGCGATGTTTACTCGAGCAGTGAGGTAGTATTTCACGAAATCTTGAAAAATAGCTCCAAAGAATTTTTGATAAGCCTCCTTGTCGTAATGCCTTACATCCACACCATCCATTAGTATGGCGCCAGCTGTAGGCTCATAAAAGCGCAGCAGTAGTTTGATAAGTGTGGTTTTACCTGAGCCATTTTCTCCAACTAGTGCCAGTTTTTCACCTTTGAGAAGTTTAAAAGAAACATCTTCGAAAACAGAATGTTCACTGTTTGGGTAATTAAAAGAAACGTTCTTGAATTCAAAGCCTTCTTTAACCTCAGGAGGGAGTTCTTTTTGTTCAAAACCGATGTCGTTTTTGAACTCCATATCTATAAATTCAAAATAGTCTTGGAGGTACATCGCGCTCTCGTTAATCTGTGTGAATCGCAGAAATATAGTCTGCAGGTTACTTCTTAATCTGCTAAATGAACCAGCCAAGAAAGTCAATCCACCAATGGTCACTAATGACACCGAAGCTTTTAATGCTATAAATACATAAGCTCCGTAATAAGCCAAATCACTGAGAATGTGAAACGCGCTTCCGAAGATGGTTCTTTTGATATTGAGTTTCTTCTGCTGTGAATAAAACTTATCGGCTATTTTGGTGAAACTCTCACTTATGAAGTCGGCTAGTCCGAACAGCTTTACTTCCTTCGCGGTGACGTCACTAGCACCTATCATCCTCATGTAGTCGAGTTCTCTTCTTTCTGGTGTCCAGGAGCGTTGCAACGCGTAATCCGATTTACTGAACTTTAGCTCATTTATGAAAGTAGGGATTATAGAGATAGCGAGGAGTAGAATAAGAATAGGGTAGAAGTAGACCAAAGCTGAAACTAAAGAGATGATAGTGATCAAATCTTGACCTTGAGATAGCACAGCTGACATTAATGAAACTCTGCTAGTAGTTTGTCTTCGAGCTCGCTCTAATTTATCATAAAACTCAGAATCTTCCAAGTCGGATATTTCTACACGAGCGGTTTTTTGGATCAGCTCTACAGATGAAGCATTTCCATATAGTGCTCCCAAAAGACCGTCTGTTAATAGAATCACTCTGCTAATAATATCATTGAAAACTACCAAAGCTAATTCTATAGCTATCAGGGTGTAGAGCCTATTGAATTCTAGGTTCTCTGTGTTTGTATGAAGAATTATTTCATCTATAATTTCTTTTCCTAACCAGAGAAGAGCTATCGGGAATACCGACTTGATTAGTCTTAAGGTAATGTTAGAAATAAATAATTTCGGGCTTACTTTATATATTAAGCTAAAAAATCTCGGGAGATATTTTAATGAAACGAATCCAGAAAGCCATTCTTTAAAAGGGTGCATGTGTGATATGAAAATTAACCAAAGTCAAAGATAAGTCAAAGCGCAGAGAGCTTCTATTATGTTAGGTTAAAAAGCTGAGGAAAGTGCACTGTTTTAGCTGACTCCTATTCTAAAACTACACAAATTGAATACAAATCTTTTTACGATTCAGAATCTGTTTTTAACCGACTGATAATAAATAGCCATCTCATGAAAATTAACCAAGAGAGAAGTTTTTGTAAATAAGGCAGTATGGTGCTGCTTTTCGAGAGTAATGTCTTTTCTAACCTTACTTAAAAATTCTTTGGTAATATCTAGTCAGGAAGCTATCAGATACTGCGGCACTCGTTGTTCAAATTGATGGTGCTTTTTTCTGAATTTGACATAGCACTCTTTAGATAATTAACTTTATTTCCTAAGGAGCTGACTATTGAGCGGTGTAAAGTTTACTTAAAAGGCTGCTATATTTAGAAGCCTTAATAGGAATATTTATACTTATATCACTTAAGCTTACATCGGATGCTGCCAGACTATTTCTGCTTTTTGAGAACATAGCGCTAGAAACCTCAGTTTTATTTAATGGAGTAGAAGCCATGTTTCCTGTAGTTTCCCTTGCGTCATAAATTAGAGTTGTTTTATCTGCATTTATGTTTTCTAAGATAACATCAGTTATTATGATTTCTGTGTAACTTTCTGTTTCTTGATAGTTAAATTTTGTATTGTTTTCCTTAATCTGCTCAATCTCATCTGCTTCCCGCTCGATTTTTTTATCTTCAATCTCAAATTTAGAACCATCCAATAGTATGCCCTCTAGCTGATCTAATTCAGGTGCTTCATTTAAATCTAGTGTGCTTTCTTCTATGTCTTTTTCTGAAACTAATGTTATAGGTTCTGTGATTAAATCGATAGCTTTCACTTCTTCTTCTTCTTCAGTAACACTTTCTAAGGTGATTTTCCTCTCTTCTTTTTTACTCTCGTTAGCCGTGCTTTCTTTAGGAGAAGGTTCTTTTTTGATGACTTGAGCTGTTCTGTCAATAGGGGAGAAAGTAGCGATGTAAAACACAGAGACTAGCACTAGCGCCAGTGAGGCTAATTGAAATCCAGGTCTATAAAGAATCGTTTTATTCGTATTCCACAACCAAGCCCAGAAACCTGTCTTTTCTTCTCTTTCTTCTTTTTGATTCTCCACTGTTTTAGCGCTAAAAGCAGCCATCAATGCTTCTTTTGTAGCAGCTTTAGGAGAAATAGCTTCTTCAATAGAGGGTACAGCAATTAACGATTCTAGCGTTTCTCTCATAGAATCGTACTCCAGGTCGTTTTCTACAAACTGCAGAACGAATGCTTTCTCTTCGGGCAGCAGCTCGCTGAAAGACTTCTCTTTTAAGAGCCTCTCTAAATCTTCTGGGTCATATGTAAATTCGTTATCCATTTTGTCAGATTAATGTATTGAGGAGAAGTGTTAAGCAGGCTATGTTTTTAAAGTGTCCTAGTTTTTTGTTCAGATGTTTAATTGTGTAGAATATTCGTGATTTTACAGTTCCTTGACTGCATTCAAGGACTTCACTTATTTCTTTAATACTTAGGCCCTGCTTGAATCTCATAATAAAGGTAGACCGCTTTACTTGATCCATCTCTTTCAGCGCTTCATCTAATTCTCCGATGAAAGCATCTTTGTCTATCTTTTTATCTCCCGTATTTGAGCTTTTGGTAATCGCGCTAGCAAATATCTCTGGAGCAGCGCTCACTCTTACTTCAGCTTTCCTGTACTCATTCTTGCACATGTTATTGGCTACGCTAAAAAGCCATGTTTTAAATGGTCTGGAAGAGTTGTACAGCTCCGGTTTATTGACGATTTTCATAAACAAATCCTGAACGAAGTCTTCTGATTTCTCTCTGTCCTTCCATAGCATTTTATAGAAAAAGTTAAGAGTCATTTTAGCATACCTATCATAGATAGCGCTAAAAGCATTAGAATCAGATTTTTTCACTAAGTCCATAAGCTCTTCGTCAGAAAGCTCCTTATATATATCCTTCACGGCCATTATTTCAGCGCTGGATATTTTTTCAAGAGCTGTTTTTTATATGCCAAGACTTGATTTAAAGTTCCTTTCTCAGATTGATCATTTGCCAGCAAATCCTCTAGGACTGAAAAAATAAATATGTAATTTGTACATAAATCTGAATTAGAGATTAATTCAACTTTAGAGAACATTTTCCAAGCATTTACGCACTGTCTTTTTTGCTCCGCAGCCGTTATCGGGTTGAGGCTAAAAACAATTCCTATAGGTGTTAATGACTCCTGTGCTTTAAGGAGAACGGAGCGGGGAAGTGTAGGAGTGAAGTAAATAGCAGAGGAGGTAGATTGGCTTACTGTGAGAATCCAGTCATAAGGATTGTCATTAAAGCTGGGGTTAGAAGTTCCCAGTCTAGCAGCGATAAGTTTTCTGTATTCAGGATCTAAAATCCATTCTGCGTTAATTACTTGAGTAGCTGTTTTGTTCTCCTGTGTTAACAAGCTAAGCAGGGGGTAGGTGTCTTCCCATCCGTTGGTCACTATAAAACTTGCTTCGGTTTCTATGCTTCGCAATACATTTTTATTGTATTCCAAACCCTCATTCGTAATAAACCCGGAGTTTCTTAGTTTGGAGGTGTACTTATCAAATAGCAGCTCTTTTTTAAGCACATGAGAACAGGCTATAAAGTCGGAATACAGTTCCGCTT
>Ga0114995_10003123_pt1 | contig 11364 bp, 9 predicted proteins | sample ArcticOcean_MG_C_11_FD_87038 | JGI IMG/M metagenome (GOLD analysis project Ga0114995, IMG submission 87038) | Marine microbial communities from western Arctic Ocean - ArcticOcean_MG_CB2_154 | ecosystem: Environmental > Aquatic > Marine > Oceanic | place: Arctic Ocean: Canada Basin | collected... | reverse complement strand
TAGGTCCTTACTCAGATCAGCGTGTGACGAATACTTCATCTCAAAGTCGCCATTCGGCGATGTTATCGACGGTGCGGAAGTTTGTGATATATCAACGTAAACCAGAATGTCCGGTTCGTAAGGACTATCTGATGGAGATTCAACCCATGCTTTGCCTAAAACTGGCGAAATATTGTCCTGGCGAGAGACGTTTAACAGTGCCTTACTGGCGGTTTTTGCCACAGCAGTACCGGCGGTAGCCGCAGATGCGGTGGATGCCGATGAGGAACTGGTCGCCGTAGCCGACGAAGACTCTGACGTTGCATCCGCAGTAGAAGTCTCACAATCCTCTTCATAAACAGTGGCGCGGTAGGCGTCATCGTTAACAAAGGCATCTGGACGCATCGCAGACATATAGCAAATAATAGTGTTAACGTTACCTAGTGCTTCATTCAGTGACTGACCTTCTACATGAAAATTCTGACTGTCGTCTTCAAAAGCTGTTGCCTGCACGTTCTGTGATAACAACAGAGCCGCTACAGACGCAGCTAAAGTGGTTAGCTTAAAAAATTTCATAACTTACTCCGTTGTCTCTAATACGTTAATCACTTGTGGCAAAGCCAAGCCAAGCACCGATGCGCCATTAGCAAGCGTACTTCTCGTAGGATCTAAGCGAAAAGCATCCAAAGCATCGGGAACACCGTCACCGTCATCGTCTGTATCTGCACGGTTGCCGATACCATCATTATCGGTATCTAAGCTCTCGTTTCTATCCAGTGGGAATTTGTCGTCTGCGTTGAGCACACCATCGTTGTCAATATCGGGATCAAGGGTGTTAATAATACCGTCGCCGTCTGTGTCCAAAGAAACAATAGCTGCAACGGCAGCACTGGCCCCAACGAACAACGTGGTTGTGGACGACGCCGTGTCAAAGGTAGCTGTATCGCCTGATAGAGCCACTGCCTGAATCGCCGTCTGTAGGCTACCCTGCACAGTAGATGAAATAGCTGCCGCATCTGCGTTAGTTGGATCTTCAGTGCCTTCAATAATAACAACTAGGGTCGATACCGACCGGCTGACCGCATTAAATACAGCGGTTGTAATAACCAAAGCTGGCTCGTTCACAGCTGCGTAGGCATTAACCCCTTGTTCTAAAATTGTAGATAAAACGGCTGCATCAAAGACGTCTGCACCGGCAACAGATTGAGTGACAATTTGCTGCGCCAACGCATTAATTACGTTCGTAGCATTAGCAACCGCGGTAGCTGGGTCGGAAGTGTCCACCAAGCTGGTTGCGGTTTGTAGTATCGCGCTGATTGCAAGATTAGCTCTTTGCATATTCTTAGCTTCTTCGTCTCCGCCCTGGGCCAAAGCCCAAACGTCCTTTTTAAGGAAGTCATCAACTGAGCCAGAGATACCTAGCGAGGTCAGAATCGCTTTCTTATCCGCCGGCGTTGTCGCTGCGGCAAGAATTGTAGAAATGGGTGTGATTGATACTGGGTTAGCATCGACCGGCACATCTGATACCAAAGCCATATCAGGTAATTCCTTACCGGTACTGGTATCGGTACCACCAATAGAAACCAGTTTAATAGTCTGGCCTTCGGCAGCCTCAACTACGGGAAGTTTAAATGTACCGTCAGCGTCAGAGATAACGCTGGGTTCATTTGCGTCTTGTACCAAATTACCATTGAGGTCAATAAAAATCTTTGCACCTGCAAGTGGGCCATCTATAACCCGGCCTTCAGTAGCGTCTGTAACCGAAACCGCCAAATTTTGAGTTGCCGTATCAGTGCCATCGGATGCACTTAAAATTAGGCTGTAAGCATTACTCGTAGCCGCGCTTCCGGGAGTTTCAAAGTCTGGAGCTGTGTTAAAACTCAATGCGTTACCAGTCAGCGTGAACAAACTGGCATCCGCGCCACTCAACGCTAGTGTGACGGTTTCGCCATCACTGTCACTGGTGACGATGTCTAAAACAGATAATGCACCCTCTAGCACGCTGGCTGTGGCTGCGCTGGTAAATGCAGGAGCAGCGTTAGTAGGTGTAGGTGTAGGTGTAGGTGTAGGTGTAGGTGTACCCGAGCCACTTGGTTGCGGTACTGCTGCACTGCTGCCACCACCACCGCAGGCAGCGGCAAATGCGCTGGCAAACGCAATCGCTATCCATTGTTGTCGTAATCCCAAAATGTCCGCTCCCATTAAAATTTTATTATTCGATAGTCTACGCGAGGCGCCCAATTGATCACCAATAATGAACAACTAAACCGTCGGTCAGCTATCTTATCACATAAAAGTTTACAAAAAGTTTACACAATTTGAGCAAAGAGCAAAGGGTCCCCTGCGGTGCTTAAGGGGTGGTAACTGACTTTTTTCAGTAGCAACAACCCACCTCAATTTACCCAAAGCCTAGGGCACGCGCCTATCGCGCCTAGTCTTCAATGCCAGCAAAGTTCCCTGACTTAGACTGGATCAGCAATCTTGAGCAATTGCTTACCCAGATTTTGGCCCGTAAACAAACGCTGTAGAGTATCTGGAATATTTTCAAAACCTTCTTGCAGGTCTATCTGATATTTTAGCTCTCCTGAGGCGATCCAACCCAGTAAATCGCTAACAGCCTCTGCTGCTCGAGGTAGGTAATCGAGGATGATGAAGCCTTCCATACGTGATCGCGTTGTCACCAAATTCATCAAATTAGAGGGTCCGGGCACAGGCTCCGTTGCGTTATAACCTGATATGCCACCGCACATAACCACTCGAGCGTTCAAGTTAATGTGGTTTAGCGCCGCTTCCAATATATCGCCGCCGACATTATCGAAATAGATATCCAGCTTAGTTGGACAGGTGGCTCCAATGCGGGCGTTCACATCTTCGTTTTTATAATCGATCACCTCATCAAAGCCAGCCTCATTTTTGAGCCAAGCACATTTTTCCGCGCCACCGGCAATACCGACAACTTTGCAGCCTTTAATGCGGGCGATTTGACCTGCCACAGAACCCGTTGCACCCGCTGCACCAGACACCAGTACAGTCTCACCTGGCTGAGGCTTACCAAGGTCCAACAACCCAAAGTAAGCGGTAAGACCAGTAATACCCAACACGGACAGCATCATTTCTGGGGAGACACCAGCCGGTACTTTAGACAATCCCATGGGGCCTTGGCCTGGCGCAACCACTACGAAGTCTTGCCAACCACCCGTAGTCTGAACAATATCCCCTACCGCAAAGTCAGGATGACGACTCTCAGTCACCTGCCCAACAGCACCTGCGCGCATGGGTTCGCCAATACCCACTGGAGGTAAGTAGCTTTCTCGGTCTTCCATCCAGCCACGCTGTGTAGGATCAAAAGACAGGTATAAATTCCGCACCAGCACTTCACCATCACCAGGCGTAGGAATAGGATTCTCAGCGAATGTAAAGTTGTCTTTAGTGACTAGGCCGGACGGTCGCTTGGCCAAAAGCCACTGACGATTAGTGTTCATATAACTCTCTCTCTCTCTCAAAAATATCAAAATATAAAAATAAAACTGGCAGGGGCGGACACCTTTTAAGGCCCGCGTAGCACACCCGCATTGCAAACTGCAGGGGCATTTACCCAATTATTAGGGATGAGATTACAGGAATCCATTTATGGGTCTAGGGTGCAGTTCCAAAGTATTGGTAAATGACCTGCAATTTGCCCACGCCAATGACACGCGTGCACTCTGACTCTGACTCTGACTCTGACTCTGACTCTGATTAAGACTAAGACTCACACCTAAGACCCAACTTTAGCAACGGTTCGGATGTGGGAAACATCATCGACAATGTCTAACACCAGTATTACATTGCCCCCACGGTTTATACTCAAAACGCCAAGCCATAAGAACAACAGGAACTCTGCATCCATGCCTTACTCAATGCCAAAAACTCAGGTGCTTATTAATATCGCTTTAACCCTGCTGATAATAGCAGCCACCACCGCACAGGCTGCATACGATCGCGATGCACCTATGTCGAGGACCACTAATGGCGATATTGAAATTGCGTACCTGAGCGTTGGCGACGAGCAGGCAACTCCTATTCTCATCGTCATGGGGCTTTCAGCGTCTCACAAAATATGGGATCCGGCTCTGATCAACGGCCTACTCGATGGTGGCTATCGCGTGGTGTTGTTGGATAATCGCGATACAGGTGAATCTTCAAGAGTTGAGGGCAGCGGCAAACTATGGTTATGGTGGCAACTGCTAAAATCACAAATTGGACTCAGCGTTAACTCCCCCTACACCTTGGCCGACATGGCAGGCGACGCAGTGGCTGTACTAGACACATTGGAGATTGAACAGGCCCACGTCATAGGTGCATCTATGGGTGGCATGATCGCCCAGATCATCGCCTACGATCACCCCGAGCGAACAAAATCTCTCACCTCAATCATGTCCACCACCGGCGCGCCCCACCTGCCACCGCCGGGCCAAGCTCAGCGCGAAGGCATTGATAAAATGAATGAAAGCTCCGAGGAAGAAGCGACCCGACTAGAAGCACTGGGCTTTTTTACCAGCGCCCTGCCCAACCAAGTCACCCCCATTTTTAATGCAGGGGACCGCACCAGCAAGGTTAGACAAATTGCAGTGCCTACTCTAGTACTGCATGGCGCGGACGACCCATTGCTGCCTTTAGCCCACGGTGAATTCACCGCTAAAAACATTACCGGATCTACCTTCAAGGTTTACCAAGGTATGGCCCACAACATGCCTGATGAAGTGATTCCAACAATGGTTGGCGATATGCTCACTCACCTGAATGCAGTGGACAACCCATAAGGTTTTGCGTTTGCAATTAGTGGGCGAAAAAACGCAGAGTGATTACATCCCACTGGGCTTGGGCATTAAGTCTGAGAGGCAATAAACTGGTGCCTACACCTGCACTCACGTAGACCTTGCGTTGCTCATCCTGATAAAGCCCGCAATGCGCTGACTTTGGCGCATCTGTTGGCACCCAAAGCGGGCCTAAAAATGGCAGGCTGATTTGACCACAGTGGGTGTGCCCCGCCAAAACCAGGCCCTTAACCCGCGCATCAAATGCGCCAGCAGGGTCATGGGTAAGACTGAGTTTGCGCCCACCCTCGCAGTGGCTTGGAAATTCTACGAATCGAAACTCTCCCGAATAATAATCACCGAACCCTCTAACGCATAAATTTAGTGACTTAATTTGCTGCACTGAATTTGCCAGCACAGGCACCCCTGCGTCACGCAGCGCCACCTGCCACTTTAGCCCAGCCGTCCAATTTTCATGATTTCCGAGTACAGCAAGCGCTGTAATGCCACCGGTCTGAGCCATGAGATTGGCCACAGATAGCCGGTGCCTATCAAGGTCAGCTAGATCTTCAGGATTCTTAACATAGTCACCACCAAACAAAATGACATCGGGCTTGCTAGCAACCACTGTAGTCATCAACGCCTTTAAACGGCTTAGAGAATCTGCGCCGCCATCAATATGTAAATCCGTAAGTAGGGCCACTTTTAGTGTCGACAGAGGTTCTGCAATCAAAACACCCTGCTCCGGCAGATTAATGGTGACGCGATGCATTTCTGGCTGGGTGTTGGATGACACTTCAACGCAGAGCCATGCGCTGCACAGTGCAAACAACAAAAACAGGCCAACACCAGATTTAGTCAAAACGCCTCCCCAAAAAACATCTGTAGCCTTTTCCTGTTACCGGCCTAAGCATACCCAGACCCCAGTTTAGACGGCTTGCCTGTAACTTTGCCACTGGTCATGTCGTCCCCGGCGTGTGGAGCTGTTGAGGAGCCAAAATCTTCCGCTACAAATTTTGACTCTGCGGCGTTAGCATCAGTGAACGTCAGATTGGGGAGACAAGTTTTGGAAGTTAGAACATTAATGCGGCGCGCCGCCCAACACTACAGCAACCGTGAAGCCATTGTGCACAATGACACTCGCCTGACTTTTGCCCAAGCTTGGGAGCGTGGGGTTAGGTTGGCTAACGGCTTGCGCGCAATGGGCTTGCAACCTGGTGACCGTGTCGGCGTACTAGAAGACAACTCAGTGGAGGCCGCCGATTTATTTCAAGCCGCAGCCATTGCAAATTTGGTACGTGTGCCCCTTTATCCGCGCAATGGACGCCCTGCCCATACCCACATGCTGGGTCATACCAACTGCCGAGCCCTACTGGTGAGCGAACAACACGCCCACGAGGTTACCGGCCTGGATAATGAACTCCCGGACCTTGAGCATATTTTTATACGCGACAAAGGCTATGAAGCGTGGCTGGCAACACAGTTAACCCAAGACCCCAATGTACCCATTAACCCTGAAGACTATTTCATTATTCGACATACCGGCGGCACCACTGGCTTGTCCAAAGGCGTGGCTTATACCCATAAAGCGTGGCTGGCGGCAGGGCGCGACTGGTTTTATACCTTCCCGCCAGTAGAACCCGGTGACAAATGTTTACACCTTGGGCCTATCTCACACGGGTCTGGTTACCAGTACTTACCCATGTGGTTGGCGGGTAGCTGCAATGTCATGGTCAATCATTTTGAGACCACTGAGACATTGGACCTCATTGAACGTGAACAGATTAATTTCGGTTTTATGGTGCCTACAATGGTCAATGCGGTAGTGCATGACAGCAACTCACGCGGCCGAGATTTCTCCTCAATCAAGTGTTTGCTGATTACCGCTGCGCCCATTCAAGACGCCACTGCCCTGGCCGCCCGGGAAGTGTTCGGTGATGTGCTATACCAAGGTTATGGACAAACCGAGGTACTGCCCATATCTATGATGAATTCCGCACAATGGTTTAGCGACGTAGACGGCTCTAATCCTCTGCGCGCCTGTGGCCTTGCACTGCCTTTTTCTGAGGTGGAGATATGGGACGAAGAGAATAATGTTTTGCCCGCCAATGAGGTGGGCGAAATTGTCGCGCGCTCGGACGGCATGATGAGCGAGTTCTGGAATAACCCTGAAGCCACTGCCCAGCGTATGGTCAATGGTTGGATAAAGACAGGTGACCTTGGCAAGATTGATGGCAACGGCTATCTTTATGTTGTCGACCGCGCAGACGACATGATTATTTCCGGCGGCTTTAACATTTGGCCGGCAGAAATTGAGAACGTATTAGCCGGCCACCCCAACATTCTGGAAGTCGCGGTGTTTGGCATCCCTCACGAGCGGTGGGGAGAGACACCCCATGCACACTGTGTCGTTGCGCAAGGCACAAGCGTCAGCGAACAAGAACTGATGCAAATGGTGGTTGATGACTTAGGTTCCTACAAAAAACCAGGCGGCATCACCATCACCACAGAGCCACTACCCAAAAGCCCCGTAGGCAAAATCAAACGCAAAGATCTGCGCGAACCCTACTGGGTGGGTGTAGACCGAAGGGTCTCGGGCAGTTAACTGCCCGGATTAAACCAGCACCTAACCAGCACCTAACCAGCACCTAACCAGCACCTAACCAGCACCTAACCAGCACTGACCCGGCGCAGATAAATGCCCAGTTCTGGTCAAACAGTGCTGGTCAAACAGTGCTGGTCAAACAGCGCTAGTCAAACAGATGGTCAAAAAACACTTTTAGCTCGAATAGAAAACCAATAACTGCCACTGCAAAATCACTGGGGCGGTCCTCCAAGTACTGCTCAAAGCTCTGCAGATACAGCGGATTGCCCGGCACCACCACATGGGTTTTGGCATAATTAAAACCTGGCTCATGGGCATTACCCATAGAAATGTCCTCCGACTGCGCGTGATCTAACGCCACCAACTGAAACCGCTGTAAAGTTGCATGGCGGTTTTTAGCATCGTCATAGGCCAATTGCAGCTGGGCTTTCACCGCTCCGTCGCCGTTGCGATAGAGATTAGCGATGGCCCAAGCAAAGTGCCAAACAGCATGATTCCAATCGATGAGCGTTACAGTTTCGGCTGTATACAAACGATCAATGTTAGCCAAATACAAGCCGGCTATGGCGCCGGCAACTTCAGCTGTAACCACCTGATCGCGCAGCGCCCAAATAGTCAGCGGAGCGGTGGCTAAGTTGCGCTGCAGCTCTGCCTCAGCAACGCTTAAGGTCTGAGCAAAATCAATGCCCTCTACACTGACCGCATTTTGGTTGTTGATATACAAATAAGGTAAGACGTTCTCCGTACACCGAGGGTTGGCTCGGCCCGGAGAAGCAACATTGTCGTCACCGTAAAGATAATCCTCGGACAAAATCGGCAAACCGGTATAGCACCAACTGATGTCATCGTCAGTTGCACTTGCATCCAACACCCCGGGTGCCAACTGCCACCCCCGCGATTGCGTTGCTGCTCCTGGGCGATAACTTGCGTAGCTCACCGTATCAATCACCGCCTCATTACAGCTCAGACTCACCGTATCCGGGCCACCTGCGAGCTCAAAGTCGGTAGAGCGGTACTGATGGGCAACCTCTCCTGCAACCAAGGTGAGTAGCGCCAAATTACTCACATCACTGGCAAAAACCCTGTAAGCGCCAGCAGAGATAAGCAACGGTTCTTGCAAAACAAATTGTTCTTCATCGCCACTGGATAAAGTGCAACCTTTCAGATCGACATCATTATCGGTGGTATTCAATAGCTCAAACCAACTCCCATCGTTGCCCTCAACCTTTGCCATCAACTCGGTAATGCGCACGTCACCGGCTTGCACTGACTGGCCACCAACAATGGCGCTGGCATTCGCGCTCAAATTGACCCCGGCACTTAGGAGAAAGATTAGCGTGCTCAATAGGGGCAATATAGGCCTCAACGGAGATGAGCGGAGTAATTTCATTTAGTTTTAACCAGAAATAGAGAGCCGCAAGTGTAGCAAACATTGCGGCCCGACTGATTTACCAAAACGGATCGTCTAATCATTTACACCTAGCTTTTGAGCAAGCGCACCCAGGTTGTCTTTTATAAAATCTGTAAATAATTGCTTACAACGGCTCTGAGCGCTTTCAATCTGCGATGATTTCGCTGTAACGTCAAGTAGACAAAGATGGCGCTTAACCCGCGCAGTAGTGATACGAGCGGCAGCAAAAAGACCGTCAAAATACGATTAAGAAGTAACCCCAATACGACAAAGAGAGATCTTCATGAGCGATACCAGCGACTTCAAAAAAGGCATGATCGAGACCAATGGTATAGAACTGCACTATGTTGAATATGGCCAAGGGCCGTTGGTGATTTTTTGTCACGGCTGGCCAGAATCTTGGTACTCGTGGCGTCACCAGATTCGCGCGATAGGCAACCAAGGTTACAGAGCCGTGGCCCTACATATGCGCGGTTACGGCGACAGTACAAAACCCGCAAACATTGACGCTTACACCATTAGCCACCTAATTGGCGACGTGGTCGGCAGTGTTGCGGCATTGGGCGAGTCCGAAGCTGTAGTGATTGGCCATGACTGGGGCGGTCCAGTGGCTTGGTACAGCGCATTAATGCGGCCAGATCTATTTCGCGCGGTGGCGGTACTCTCGGTACCCTTCATGCCGCCTTTTGCCCTACCCGCAGATGTTTCAATGAACGACGTTATGCGAGCAAACGCGGGCGATCAGGACTACTACCGATTATTTTTCCAAGAGCCTGGTGTCGCTGAAGCTGATTTCGAAAAAGATGTAAGGCGCAGTATGCTTGGGGTTTTATATTCCATCAGCGGCGACGTTATAAAAGACGGCTTCCACAGCATTGGTTGGGACGGTCACTTTCCGCAAGGTCAAACAATGACCGAACAATTTGTTATTCCAGATGCACTGCCCGAATGGTTGAGCGAAGAAGATCTGGATTTCTACGTGCGAGAACATGCAGCGTCGGGCTTTACCGGCGGCTTTAATTGGTACAGAAACATAAAGCGCCTGCCGGGCATTGTGGCGCCCTATATTGGCAAATCAATTGATCAACCTTCCCTGTATATGTATGGAGAACACGACCTAGTTGCCGGAAACACTGCGGACGCAATAGAGTCGATGAAAACTGGCCTTACAGACTTACGCGGATGCGTTGAATTTCCGGGCGCGGGACATTGGTTACAACAAGAGCGCGCAGAGGGCGTTAACGCAGAGTTAGTGAAATTTTTGCAGGGCTTATAACAGCTCACTCTATGGGCTGAAGGCTAAAGGCTAAAGGCGACTAAACCTATCGCCAGAGCAATACGGCCCAACAAGCTGGGCCGTTAGTCAAAGGGGCTAGTTCTAGTTCTAGTTCTAGTTCTAGTTCTAGCATTAGCCGCCAGCGAGCTTAACCGTATGGCCCATTTCTTCGAGCAGCACTTTTACCCGGTCACGGTCAGCGGTTTGCAATTCAATGACGCCGGCCTTAATGGAACCGCCCACGCCAAAGGCGTTTTTTAACTTTTTTGCCAGCTGGCTGAGTTCAGTCTCGGCGAGGATTAGCCCTTTCACTAAAGTCACACCCTTGCCTTTGCGCCCTTTGGTCTCGCGATGCAGGCGCACAATGCCGTCGCCCTGATCAGCCAATGTATTGTGCTGACTTTTGCACACACAGGCAGCTTGCGGGCGCAGGCAACCCGGGCAGATACGCGCATCGGTGCTAAACACCAAGTTCGACTTGCCAGATTTATCTTTCTTAATTCGCATAGTTAACTCGCATGGGTAGGAGTTTAACGAGGGATAGTGCCTGGGAGGAAGTAAATTCCGTCAATGAGGTGCTACAGAGGGTTTGCACCGCCTAGTTCGCCGAATATTACTCTCCGGACACTTTTTTCCAGACTCCTTTTTTTCAGAAACTGCTGACGCTGACAGGTTGATCCGCTTAACGTACTATCCATGGGTTGGAGAGCAAAAATAGGAGATCCCAATGGCAAAAGCCTTTATGGCCTACCCAGAGCTTCGAAGCCCATTTGAAGCGAAAGAAATACATCCTGAAGGCAGCGCAACTGTGCTGTATCAGGGTAAAACAGTCACCCTTACCGAAACTGGCGACGGCGACGGACTATTGATTAATCCCAAAGACCTTGGGCAAATCAACGGTTTTGAAATCAAGCCCGAAGGCGCATGTTTCAAAGACCTATGCATTCCCTTAAATGATCAATTGTTGGTTGAACAAGACGGTAAGCAATGGTTCAACCTAACCGCCTTTGCTGACTTGTTAGACCAACCTTACGTTGCAGACCATGCGGCAGGTGTTTGGAGCTTTGCGGAAATTCCTGCAAAGCGTGCAAACATGATGGTGGACGCCATGGCGCCAGACATTGAGCTCACCGACCGTAAGGGTCAAGTGGTCAGACTGGCTGACCTAAAAGGCAAAAAAGCGCTTATTGTTACTTGGTCTTCGTGGTGAGGATGCTTTCTTGACGTGCCCGTGTGGCAACGTATATATGAAGAAATAAACGATCCGGACTTTGTCATTATTTGTGCGGCCCAAGAC
>Ga0114995_10003116_pt1 | contig 11377 bp, 9 predicted proteins | sample ArcticOcean_MG_C_11_FD_87038 | JGI IMG/M metagenome (GOLD analysis project Ga0114995, IMG submission 87038) | Marine microbial communities from western Arctic Ocean - ArcticOcean_MG_CB2_154 | ecosystem: Environmental > Aquatic > Marine > Oceanic | place: Arctic Ocean: Canada Basin | collected... | reverse complement strand
ATTTATTTACCTAAAAAAAATCAATTAGCTTGGAAGATTGCTGAAATTGCATCAGACAACGCCAAGCTAGATAAAAATTCAATTGAGATGGTTATCAATAGAATAATTGATAACGCCTCTGTAGCAATTGCTTCTTTAAATAGAAAGGCTGTTGTCTCATCTAGAGAAATGGCACTAAAACATCCCAGAAAAAATGGTGCAACACTATTTGGTATTGATTCAAAATTGAAATTTGATTGTGAGTGGGCTGCTTGGTCTAATGGGACTGCGGTTAGAGAGCTTGATTTTCATGATACTTTTTTAGCAGCAGACTACAGTCACCCAGGGGATAACATTCCGCCCTTACTAAGTGTTGCTCAGCAAACTAAAAAAAGTGGCTTAGATCTTTTAAGAGGAATTATTGCAGCATACGAAGTTCAAGTGAATTTAGTAAAAGGAATTTGTCTTCATGAACATCGAATTGATCATATTGCTCACTTGGGACCTAGTGTTGCTGCTGGCTTAGGTGCAATGCTTAGATTAAATACTGAAACAATATATCAATCTGTTCAACAAGCTTTACACACAACTATATCAACTAGACAATCACGAAAAGGTGAAATTTCAAGCTGGAAAGCGTTTGCACCTGCTCATGCAGGAAAACTTGCCATAGAAGCAGTTGATAGATCAATGCGTGGAGAAGGTGCACCAAGTCCTATCTATGAAGGTGAAGACAGTGTCATCGCTAGAATCCTAGATGGTAAAAAAGCTTTATACAACGTTCCTCTACCTAAGAAAGGTGAAAGTAAAAAAGCTATTCTAGAAACTTATACGAAAGAATATTCGGCTGAATACCAAGCTCAGGCACTAATTGATATTGCTAAAAAATTAAATAAAAAAATATCAAATCTCAATCAAATTAAAAAAATTGATTTATACACTAGCCATCATACGCATAACGTAATCGGCACAGGTGCAAATGATCCTCAAAAAATGGATCCAAATGCAAGTAGAGAAACTTTAGATCATTCCATTATGTATATTTTTGCTGTCGCTTTAGAGGATGCAGATTGGCATCATGTTAAATCTTATGCAAAAAAAAGAGCCAACAAAAAAAGTACTATCAAAATATGGAAATCAATTGTAACTCACGAAGATAAAGCATGGACTAAAAAATATCACGACCCTAATCCAAAAAATAAATCATTTGGAGCCAAAGTAGTTGTTACATTAAATAATGGTAAAAAAATTATAGAACAGCTTGATAGAGCTGATGCCCACCCTTATGGTGCACGCCCATTTAGTAGACAAAATTATATTCAAAAGTTTTTAACACTTACGGATGGTATTTTAGATAAAAAAGAAAGCTCAAGGTTTCTAAAGACTGTTCAAAATCTGAAAAATTTAAAGTCAGGTGAGCTAAATAAATTGAATATTCAGGTAAAAAGAAGTCAAATAAAGAAAAATATAAAAAAAGGAATTTTTTAGTGCACTTTGTCGATAAAGAACCGAGTCAAAAAAGAACCGACTTTGTAAATAAGTTAAAATCAAATAAAATTTTAAGAGTTCCTGGTGCCTACAATCCTTTAACAGCAAAATTAATTGAAGAAATTGGTTATGATGCTGTTTACGTATCTGGTGGGGTTATGGCAAATGACTTGGGGTTTCCAGATATTGGTTTAACAACACTACAAGATGTAAGCACTAGATCTTACTTAATCTCAAGAGTTACAAGCTTACCAACAATTGTTGATATTGATACAGGTTTCAAATCTTGTGAGGAAACTATTAAAACTTTTGAAGAATTTGGAGTAGCTGCAGTTCATTTAGAGGATCAAGTAGAGCGTAAAAGATGTGGGCACTTAGATAACAAAGAATTAATTTCAACTGAAGCAATGGTAAAAAAAATTAAGGAATGTGTTGCTGCAAAACAAGATGAAAATTTTAAAATTATAGCAAGATCTGATGCTAAAGGTGTTGAAGGTATAGACAAAATGATTGATAGGTGTAAAGCGTATATTGATGCTGGAGCTGAAATCATCTTTCCAGAAGCACTACATGATGAAAAAGATTTTGAAAAAGTAAGAAAAGAACTTTCTTGTTACCTGTTAGCCAACATGACTGAATTTGGAAAGTCAAAGCTTTTCAATTACAAAGAATTAGAAAATTTTGGCTACAATATTGTAATTTATCCAGTAACAACACAAAGATTAGCCATGAAAAGTGTAGAAGATGGACTTAAAGACATTTTTGCGAATGGACATCAGAACAATATTATTGATAAAATGCAAACCAGAAAGAGACTTTATGAATTAGTGGAGTATGAAAAATATAACTCTTTAGATGAAAAAATTTATAACTTTAGTACGGAAGGACACGAATAATGAGTAATGAAATAAAAAAAGGTTTACTAGGTATAGTTGTTGATGAAACTGAAATTTCAAAAGTTATGCCTGAAATTAACTCTCTTACTTATAGAGGTTATGCGGCTCAAGATTTATGTGCAAGATGTGATTTTGAAGAAGTTGCTTTCTTAATTTTAAATAAAGAGTTGCCTAATAAAAAACAGCTGAAAAATTTCAAGATAGAATTATCTAAAGAAATAACTTTGTCAAAAAATTTAATAAATATTTTAAAACAAATGCCAAAAAAATCTCATCCTATGGATGTTGCAAGAACTGCAGTTAGTGTTATGGGTCTTGAAGATAAAGAAACTAAAGATAACTCACCAAAAGCAAATTTAAGAAAAGCAGTTAGAATTCTTGCAAAAACACCGACTGCGTTAGCGGCCTTTTACAGACTTAGAAAAGGAAAAAAAATTATATCTCCAAATAAAAAAATTACTTTTTCTGAAAACTTTTTTCATATGTGTTTTGGAAAGGTTCCCGATAAAGAAATTGTCAAAGCTTTTGATGTTTCATTAATTTTATATGCAGAACATAGTTTTAATGTTTCAACTTTTACCGCTAGAACTATTACGAGTAGTTTGTCTGATATTCATGGAGCAATTACAGGGGCAATTGCAAGTTTAAAAGGCCCTCTGCATGGTGGAGCAAATGAAGAAGTGATGCATATGATGAAGAGAATTAAAAAACCAGAAAATGCTTTTAGATGGATTAATAATGCACTAAAAAATAAAGATGTTGTAATGGGATTTGGCCACAGAGTTTATAAAAGTGGAGATTCAAGAGTACCTACTATGAGAGAGTATTTTAAAAGAGTTGCAATTATCAAAAAAGATAAAACTTTTGAAAAAATCTATGACATTGTTGAAAAAGTTATGATTGAAAAAAAAAATATTTATCCTAATGTAGATTACCCTACTGGTCCTATGTACCATTTAATGGGATTTGATACTGATTTTTTTACTCCAATATTTGTGATTTCAAGAATTACAGGATGGTCAGCTCATATAATGGAGCAACATACTGCTAATAAATTGATTAGACCTTTGGCTAGCTACAAAGGCAACAAACATAGAAAAGTCCTACAACTAAATCAAAGATAACCTTAAAGTCAATTATATCTCCGATTTAGCTCTTAATCTTTCATAAAATAGTCTTGTTTTTATACCAATATTTAAAAATGGTTGTGGTGGTAATCTGTTAGGTTTTTTTTTTGAGTTAATCAGTTCAATTTCAGAACTATTTTTTCCACTAGCATTAATTGCTATTTGTTCACCAAATAAGGTGCCCACACCTATGCCAGATCCATTATAACAGCCTGCAATAAATATATTATTGCCAACTTTTTCAAAAATTTGAGAACTATTTCTAGTTCTTGATACAATGCCTGACCAACTAGATTGAATAATATCACTTGGTAATGTTGGAAATCTTTTCATTATTCCAATCTTTTGATTGCTGGATCTTTTTTTCAGTTCATCATCTGACATCTTAAATGGGTTGTGAACTTCGGCTGTATTCCTAATTAAAATTCGTTTATCTTTTGTCATTCGAACTGTTGCACCCATTGGTCTAACAGGTAATACACCCCACTCTTTTGGCTCTCCTATGGATTTGAATTCACTATCAGATAGAGATCTTGTCATACTTGCCGTTAAAGTGAGGGGAAAATTATAGTTAGGTTTTAAACCTAAGGATTTTAAAAAACCATTTGTACAAAATATAATTTTTTTAGTAATAATTTTAAATTCTTTAAAACTACAATAAATAGAGTTAATATTTTTTTCCCAACTAAGTAACGGAGAATTTTCATACAACACAACATTATCAGGCAATGTATCTATCATAGCTCTAACTAATTTTCCTGGATTAAGTAAGATCCCTCCACTTGTATGTAGCGCTATAGAATAAAAATTTGTACCTATTTTTTTTTTTAAATCTTTTCTATTAAATATATTATGTTTAAAACCAAGTTTGGTTAATGTTTTAGAAAAATTAATTAAAATTTTTTCATCATTATTTTGTGAGGATGCAAAATACTTACCACATTCATTCCAGTCACAATCAACTTGATGCTCTTTAATAAATTTCTTAATAGTATTAATGCCTAGCTTATAAATATCAGTTTTGTTTTTATAATCAAAAATTTCTTTATTTGATGTAAAACCATCATTAAGTGTTGTGTCAACCAAGTAACCAGAATTCCTTCCACTAGCCCCCTCACCTGCTAATTGTGCATCAACTAAAATAATCTTATCATTAGGGTTTAATTCTGAAAGTTTTCTTGCTGCAGACAAACCTGTATAGCCAGCACCTATAATTAAATAATCACATGATACATCGTTATGTAAAGATTTGATATTATCTCTTTGAGGTAAATCATTTATCCAATCACAATTTCTATCGTTAATTACATGCATAGAGCTCAATTATTAAAAAGCTTTTTTAATTATTTCTTCAGCAAATAATTTGTTACCACGTGGTGTAAAATGTACATCATTCTTTAAATAAATATTTTCAAGCCAATTATTCTCATTATCTTTAATTTTATTAAATATAGGAAACATACTAATCAAACCATCACAATTATTTTCCAAACATAGTTTTTTGTTAAAATCTTCCCAGTTAAATACTGTTTGACCAAAGGTAAGTGTATCTGGCCAGGGTGCGGTTATTAAATATAGCTCTGAATCTATGCTTTTGACAATTTCGCTTATTTCAGTAATCTTTTTTTCTATCTTTTTTAGTCCTTTATCTACACCCGCGCATTTCCAAAATTGATTTTCTTGAGTCTCTTCATAACAGCCAGAAAGCTTTTTATGGTTTGTATAAAGAAATCCACCCACAAAGGTTCCATCAGTCAAATTAGTTTTTTTAATATCATTTTTTTCTGATTTTTTTTTAAGGTTTCTAAAAAAAGATCTTATTTTTGATGCAGCAAAATAAGCGCCTTTGAAATTTTCTTTTTTAAACTTAGAAAATTTTGAAGGACTTTTTTGGACTATTTTTTTAGTCGTTAGGCTTGGTTTTCCATTGTGTATTATCCACCTAGTACCCTCATCACTTACATCTGTTAAATCTATAAAAACAAAAACTTTATTAATCTTTATTTTATTTTTTTTTATAAATTCTTCTAAGATAAATTTATAAACAGTTGGACTATAAGAGGGCATTCCTAAATTGTATATATTGTATTCAGGAAATTTTTTTTCAATAATACCTGAAAATGTATCGTTCCAGTCAACACCAAGTCCAAAAGTAGAAGAGTCACCTAGAAAAACTAAATTTTGATTTTTTAATGTTCTTTTTTTTCCAGAGTACCTTATACCATTTTGATCAGTATAAACTTTATAAGAATCTACAGTTGAAACAAATCTCATATTTGCAAAACAATTTTTCCTTAACCTGTAAAAACGACCATCATCAATATGTTCATAACACTTATTATCAACACTTCTTTTGAAAATAAAATTACTAAAAACAACATCAGCTAAAATAAATAAAAAAATAAATACAATAAAGTTAGTAATAAGGGTTTTAAATTTCATTAGTTTATTTAATCTAATTCAAATTTTTTTGTATAGTCTTTTTTCAAAGACACATCTTGAGCATTTTTTTCTAAATAACAGTTTCCTATAACTAATTTATCTAATTCTGTTCCCATAAAACAATTGTAGGAATCTATTGGTGTATTAACAATTGGCTCTCCTCGTACATTAAAAGATGTGTTTACAATTACAGGACAATTTGTTTTCTGTTTAAATTTTTGAATAAGATTAAAATATTTTTCATTTGTTTCTTTGTGAACAGATTGAATTCTTGCTGAATAATCAACATGTGTAACAGCAGGTATTTCAGATCTTTTAATATTTAGTTTATCTATACCAAATAATTTTTCTTGAGCTTTATCTATTTTTATAATTTTATTATTATTAATATTTGCAACCATGAGCATATATGGGCTAGCGACATTGATATCAAACCATTTAGATAAATCCTCCTCTAAAATTGATGGTGCAAATGGACGAAAGCTTTCTCTATATTTAACTTTTAAATTTAATCTTTTTTGCATTTTTGATGATCTTGGGTCTGCCAAGATAGATCTTCCCCCTAGTGCTCTTGGTCCAAATTCCATTCTACCCTGAAACCACCCTATAGCTTCACCCAAAGATAAATCTGTTGCCGTTCTTTCAATTATATCTTCATCACTTAATACATCAAATTTAGCACCAATTTTATTTAGCTCATCCTCTATTTCTTTTTGTGTAAACTCAGGACCTAAAAAAGATCCCTTCATATCATCATTTGAGTTTACTGTTCTTGGATTTTTCTGTTCGATGTGCCACAAAGCTAAAGCAGCGCCTAATGATCCACCAGCATCACCAGAGGCTGGCTGTACCCAAATATTATCAAAAATTTTTTCTTTAAGAATTTTTCCATTAGCAACACAATTTAAAGCAACTCCACCGGCTAAACATAGGTTAGAGATATTAAATTCTGTTTTAAGTGATTTAACTAATTTTAACATTATATCCTCAGTAACTTTTTGTATTGAAGCTGCAATATCCATATGAAATTGAGTTAATTGATCAGTTTTTGAGTTTCTAGGTTTTTGTCCAAATAAATCATGAAATTTTTTACTAGTCATCGTCAACCCAGTTGCATAATTAAAGTAAGTTTGATCCAGGCGGAAAGTTCCATCTTTTTTTATATCAATTAAATTATTAACAATTTTTTCTTGATAGATTGGTTTGCCGTAGGGTGCTAACCCCATTAGTTTGTATTCACCACTATTAACCTTAAAACCTGTGTAATAAGTGAAGGCAGAATACAACAATCCAAGTGAATGTGGAAAGTGAATTTCTTTTTTTATTTCAAGATTATTTTTATTTCCTATCGCTACGGTAGTTGTTGCCCATTCACCAACAGCATCAGCTGTTAGAATTATAGCCTCTTCAAAAGGGGATGGGAAAAATGCACTTGCAGCATGACTCAAATGATGATCTGAGAAAAATATCTTCTTACCATCATTGAAATTATTATCATGTCTTTTTAACTCATTGAAGAGCATTTTTTTTTGAAATAACTTATCTTTTAACCAAATTGGTATAGCTTTACAAAATGATAAAAAACCTTTTGGTGCAAATGCCACATAAGTTTCTAATAATCTTTCAAATTTTAAAAAAGGTTTTTCGAAAAAAATAATATGATCCACCTCAGATAATTTCAAATTAGAATATTTTAAAACAAACTCAATAGCATTAAATGGATAGCTAGAATCATGTTTTTTTCTAGTAAATCTTTCTTCTTGCGCAGCTGCAACAATTTTTCCATCTACAATTATAGAGGCAGCACTATCATGATAATAAGCTGAAATACCTAAGATTGAAATCACCTTAAAATATTGTGTATATAAAAGGGGCTATTGCAGATCCCTGACTTAAAACTATCAACGCACCGAATAAAACAAGTGTTAATAGTATTGGAAATAACCAATACTTTTTTCTTACTCTTAGAAACTCTAAAAATTCTTTAATAAAATCCATAGTTATTTAATAATTTTTTTTAAATAAAATAAAGTGTTATCTCTATTATGTTTATCACTGAATTTCCATAGCTGAGAATCTAAATAAAAGTGAAGCATTTGTCCTATTATAGGTATAATTATTAATTGTTGGTAGTATATATTTTCAACCTTTCCAAAAAGTGAAAATCCTGCCATTGCAAATGCATATAAACAAATAATTGAAAAATAATTAAAAAATCTGGTTGAAAAAGTTTTTTTATTATTTACAGATTGATCTTTTTTTCTTAAGTCAAAAATATTATATGTAAGATAAATATATTGAGTATAGTGCATAGTAACTCCCATAATTATTGCATGGACAGGGTTATTAACAAAACACATAGGATAAAAAATTAAGCACCCAGTTACAAAAACCAAAAAATTTTCGCTATAACTGTATTTATATAAATAATAAAAACATAAACCAATGAACATTAGCCCTAAAACTATATTTAGGGATAAAATATATTTTTCTTCAATAATTGGTAAATAAAATCTAAAAAACCCTATAAGAAAAAAGATAAAGGCCGATGTGTATATTGATATCTCTTGAAATTTATTTTCATTAATCTCACTACAATAGAGCTTACAAACACCAAAACTTTGTCTCGTTACATGAAACATATTTGCTGCAAAAAATAGTAATAAAAATAATTTATTAATTAAAAAAAAACCTACTAACGATAAAAGAACAATAACGATCGGCACTATAATTAGAGCTATCTTATTTTTTTCAATATATGAAAAATTACTCTTATCAAGTAAAAATGGCCAAGTAGCACCAAAATGTGTTTCTGCCAAGATTAAAATTGTTAAAATTATTAATCCTGTTTCTAGACTCGGAAACTTATAGAGAATAAAAGCATAAATTAATGGAAAAATTATTGGAAACTTTACTAATAAGAATTGGTAATTTAAATTAATTTTAAACATTTTTTTTTCCAATAACAATAAATAGTCCACCATCAGATCCTAAATTATTAAAGATCATAGAAAGTTGGTTTGATATTCTTGAATATAAATCTCCTTTAGATTTTTTTGAAAATAAATCACCCTCATCTTCATCAAAATTACTTGATGGTATCGAATTTATAAATTCAATATCATTTTTATCAAACCATTCTAAGACATTATCTATAGTATGTAAGCTTTCAATGGGATGTATATACTGATCTCTTATCCAGGCATTTCTTTCTTCTACATTATCTTTTAAATTTCTTAATGTAGGATCAAAGATGTCTAAAAATTTAGATCCAAATAACTTAAACATATATCTTCTGAAAACAGTTCTTATTCTTCCCATTTTATTATATAAACCTATCAAAACATATCCTTCATTTTTTAACGATTTAATTAATATTCTGAAAGCTTCATAAGGATCTTTTGTATGGTGTAAAACACCATTGCACCAAATGAAGTCAAAAAATTTATCCGTAAGTACATCATCAAATATATCAGCATTAACAAAATCAATATTCTCAATATTGTGTTTTTTAGAAAAATTAGCTGCTAGTTTTAATGACTCTATTGTTGGGTCTAAACCTACTACCCTGTTATTTGTGCCTAAAGCAAAATAAATTGCCAATTGACCTGTTCCACAGCCAACCTCTAATACATCTTTTTTATATCCTATAAAATTTTTAAATTTTGATGTCAGGTAATTTTTATTACCTTTATCTAAAATAGTAGATTTATCATCATTAGATTTATAGTTCGGAAAAGGACTTTCTTTGTAAAAGTTTGTAACTTTTTTAGTTTCACTATCGTTTATCTCAAACTTAAAAATCCCATTATCTTTATTTATTTTTTTTTTTAAACATTTCATTAATGTAATATTTCAAAATTAAAATTGATCTTTCATTTTACTTTTTTCATCACTTGAGTTTATCCAGTAAGATTTATCATTATTTTTTTTTAAATTCATAAAATCTTTAGAAAAAATTCTCATTAAAAAGCCAGTTGGGGTAACAATAACAAAAAAAATAATTCCCATAATTACAGGAGAGATAAAGCTTCCCAAAAGAACTCCAAACCTAGCCCAAATTCTATTAAGGGGTGTAAGTAAGTATGGCTTTAACACACTCAAAGTAACAAAGAATAAACTCAAAACTAAAGACCAAATTCTTATTTCTCCATTACTTAGCAAAGGCCAAAAAGATATTAATAAAAAAAAAATAAAAAAAACTATGCCAAAACTTCTATTAGAACCAATTTTTATATTATTCTTTATCAAATTAAATTAATAAAGGTTGCTTTTGCATGTCACTTTTGTTGATGCCTGCAACTTTAACAGGTTTTTTCATAGCATCTCTTCTAAAAGGTTCACCTAGTTCTTGGTTTAAAATTACTTCAATAAATGTTGTAATTCCTTTCTTTTGATCTTCACAAGACTGTTTAATAGCAGCTGTAGTTTCTTCCATCGTACGAACCGTAACACCTTTTAACCCACAAGCATCAGCAACTTTTGCATAACTTAATTCTGGATCTAGTTCTGTTCCTACAAAATTATCATCAAACCATAAAGTAGTATTTCTTTTTTCAGCTCCCCACTGATAATTTCTGAAAATTACCATTGAAATCGCTGGCCACTCTGGTCTTGCTACAGAACTCATTTCATTCATACTTATACCAAATGCACCATCTCCTGCAAAACCAATTACAGGTGTTTCTGGACATCCAATTTTCGCTCCAAGGATTGCTGGGAAACCATAACCACAAGGACCAAATAACCCTGGTGCTAAATATTTTCTACCTTTTTCAAATGTAGGATACGCATTTCCAATTGCACAATTGTTTCCAATATCACTTGAGATAATAACATCATCAGGCATCCCCGCTTGAATTCCTCTCCAGGCTTCTCTAGGAGACATTCTATCTGCATCTCTTTTTCTAGCCTCAGCATTCCAAACTGTACCTTCATCATCATCTTCATGGTCCAGACTTGACAGCTCTTGTAACCAAGCTGATTTGGTTTGATGAATAATATTTTTTCTTTCTTCTCTATTTGCATCTCCTGCTGTTGGTGTAAGTTGTGCTAGGATTTGTTGAGAAACTAATTTTGCATCTCCACAAATTCCAACTGATACTTTTTTAGTTAAACCAATTCTATCTGAATTCATATCAACTTGAATAATACTTGCATCTTTTGGCCAATAATCCATTCCATATCCTGGTAAGGTTGAAAAAGGATTTAGTCTTGTACCAAGTGCAAGAACAACATCTGCTTTGCTAATTAATTCCATACCAGCTTTTGATCCATTATATCCTAATGGTCCTGCTGCTAATGGATGACTTCCTGGAAAACTATCATTATGCTGGTACCCTGAGCATACTGGTGCATCTAACTTTTCAGCTAATTTTTTACAATCTTCAATAGCTCCACCAATTACAACACCAGCACCAGATAATATTACTGGAAACTTGGCGT
>Ga0114995_10003113_pt1 | contig 11388 bp, 23 predicted proteins | sample ArcticOcean_MG_C_11_FD_87038 | JGI IMG/M metagenome (GOLD analysis project Ga0114995, IMG submission 87038) | Marine microbial communities from western Arctic Ocean - ArcticOcean_MG_CB2_154 | ecosystem: Environmental > Aquatic > Marine > Oceanic | place: Arctic Ocean: Canada Basin | collected... | reverse complement strand
TTATATAGGAGTAAAAATTATCTGTTAATTCCTCTGCTACACTTTCATCTTCATAAAAGAAATCTTTAGTTAAGTTTTGAGATATTAAGCTATCCTTATAGAAGTACATGAAATCATCATCTCTCAATAATTCATCTACTGATGATACAGTTTCAGAACTATTGGTGTCAAAAGCTAAATCAAGTAAGCTGTCTGTTGCTTTTTCGTCAATCCTATCAAAGAATAACTGCCATGTCATTTTTTTCATTATATATCTTTAAATGCAAAAGGCTGTCCTAAGTTGTTTTTAGTGCAATAGCTTAGTAGTGCATTATATGTTTGTAAAGCATCTACTCTATTTTTAGCTACTATTTTACCATAAAAAAACCAAGAATATTCTTTTGAGTTAATACTAATTAACCCAAATTTATAATTTGTTTTTGAATTAAGAAAGAAATAATCGTCAATAATACTAAGCAAAGCCATAGGATAGCCCCTCTCGTTAAATTTCAATAACTCGTATTTATGCGTTAATTCTTGTTCAGTAAACGGTATAGTTTTGAACTCCATTTTAATTTTATTATTTAATTACACAAGGCAAATGTAGTAAAAATTTATTTTAAAAAACAAATATTATTAAATAATATAAAATTTATTTTAAAAAATAATAATTATTGAATAAAATAATTTAATAGGTAAGATTTTTATAAGTAACATTTTTAGAGTCAAAATAATTACTAACTAATTTTATATTTTCGGGAGTGCTTCTATAATATATGCAGTCTGTTCTCCAACAATCAAAATCATCTCCTAACATTACACTTATTTCATACATCATCTGATAACAGAAATATCTAATGTATTTATAAATCATTCTCTTTTGTTCATCTCCTTCATTAATGCAAAGTCTTTCGCCCATGTAACCATCATTGAATTTAGTAAAATGCTTTTTTCTACCTAATGTTGAAAGAGTTGCCAACCTTAATGCTTTAGAGGGGCATTTAAGACCTCTTTCGTAAGTGTCCTGACTTATCATGCCCTTTATCATAGCTATTCTCCAATAAGCGTGGTTTAAATCAGTTCCTATGATTTCCCCATCATCAAAGTCGTAATCAACATTAAATGTGCTTACGTCATGCTTAGGGGGTAATGCAATAGCCCTTCTACCCTTTAGCCATTTTGAAACATCACTATTTACAGACTTAAACATATATAAATAATTTTTAGGAAAATTTTTGCTATGAGGGAAATAATGCAAAACATCTCCATAAATTATTTGTGTAGATTCACTTGACTTTTTAAGTAAAAAATCTTGTTTAGTTGACTTCAATCTATCAATTAAAGTTTGAGGATTAGTAAACCTCATTTTAGTAATTTGATATTGCTCTGTTTCCATAGTGTCTAATTATAGTAACTGTTTTTGGTTACACTTATTTCATATACTACGATACCTCCTTTTACTATTCCAAATAACTGTTTTAGTAACTCCTAAAATAGATAATTTTGATGTTTTGGAATTAAAATTTTCTCGTAATGTATTTAACTGAACGTTTGAGTTTAGATTGGATTGCATAATGTTTATTTTGTCGATTATTTAAGGGCGACAAAAATATAACATTTTATTAAACCTCCCCACCTTCTTTAAACATATTTTCAATCTTTTTAACTTCTTTTCTGTATTCTTCTTTAGTTTTTAATCCTAACTTAAATTCTTCTAACAAAATCTCTTTAGCTTTATTTTTATCAGCAAGTGGAGTAGAGGTTTTTTTTTGTTTCTTTTTTGATTTAACAGGCTTAGGCTTGACTTTAGTTGGTCTTAATTTCTTTTTAGAATCTTTAAGTTTTGCTCTCTTTGTTTTGGTTGCTTTTGCTTGTGCTTTTTTAAGACGAGGTATTCTTTCAACATCTTTATCCCCACTTACTTTAGGAACTCCCATATCATCAGATGGGCTAAGGTCAGGGTCTGCTGTTAATTCAAATAATAAATAAAAAGAACAATTACTATTATCTTTAGAGTTTGGAACTCTTTTCCTTGAACCAACAAAGATAACGCCACTTTTATTATCTTGATTCTCTCTGATATTTTCAATAATTGGATTTATTTCCATTTCAATATTCATCAAACCTCTTTGTTGAATAGAAGTTTGACCTAAATTAAATCCATTTGTGTTGGCATTTATTTGAACCTGTACATTATTAGGTAATCCTTCAATCTTATTGACAATTTCAAACCAAACCTCTGAATCAAAATCTGATTTATTAACATCAGAAACATTAAAACATGGGCTTTTTTTAACAGCTTTAACAATACCTAAAGAAACCTTTATCTCATTATTAATAGTACTAATAGTAACCTTATTTGGGTCTTGACCTTTAAATTTAGGATATACATTAGCCGAAGTCCATTTTTGAATTTCGTTCCATTTTTCAGGTCTGCCCTGCTTTTCAAACTCTTTTTTTACAGCTTTTGCACACTTGTAAAAAAGAATTAATCCGTTATTTTTGGCTTTTTTAGGCATTTTACCTATTAATATTATAGATTAGTAAAAAATTTAATTAGATTTGTGATTCCAACGTCTTCATGTTTCCATTCGATACGTTGGAGTTTAATTACACACTTAAAACCACCTTTCACTCGATTGGTGGTTTTTTATATTTCTTTATTGTGGATTTTGAAACCTTAAAGTGATTCATGGCTTCTGAAATAGAGTTTTCTTTACAGAAATCAAATATTCTTTGTGCGGTATCATCGTCTATTTTAATATTCTTAAAGCCAATGTCGGTAAGGTCATATCGTTTACAATGATAATTTACAGTAGATTTAGAACATTTTAAAATACTTACAATTTGATTATAAGTATTACCCTGCTCTCTTAAAGATAATATGTCGTTTTTAATCTGTCTAGGTCTTGCCATTCGTTTTTTTATTTGTTGTTTAATTTACAGAGGTCTAAAGTACGACTTTTTTTAAATTGAGCAAAAAAAAATAGAAACTAATCTATCTTTATTTTACAAATATAATTAAATTGTTGTTTAAATGTTTGTTTTAATTACAGCAAACCAATCTTTGTTTTTATCTGTAATCATTCCCTTAGAATCAACAGACACTATTCTTTTCGTTACTGCTTGGGAAACATTCCCACCAATTAATTCTAATTGATTTTTAGATTTTTTAACTACTAAATCACAATGAGATTTATAACTGCCCTTTGTATCATAATTTACACCACTTTGTCTTGAATAACATACTAAGTCGCCTACTTTGGGTGCTACTTCATTTATCTTATAACCAACAAATGCTTCATTATATTTTCCGTTTTTCCTATTTGCTATACTGTCTGTAATATATTTTGAATGAGAAGCATTATAAATAAATTTATTTCCTGCACCTGCTTTTTTCATTATCCACGATATAAAGGTTGCAGACCAAGGCACTTGCCTGTCTTTGCCATCATAATTCTTATTAGTTCCTTCCTTCCAATATTTACCTACTCTTTCAGAATACCCTCTATCAGCTTCAAATCCACCTTTATTTTTTAATTTACCATCAATACCTATCAATGGCTTGTTCCAACCTTCCCACTCATCTTTGGCTATTTTAACAACTCTGTATTTGACTAAAACTTTTCTAATAATTATAGCCAAAGCAGTAGCACCTATTAAAGAGCCTAATCCTAAATAAAGTAAGGTTTTTTTATTCATAATATTTATTAATATTTACCCTTGATGAAGTTGTCAAAATAACCTTTAGTTACCTGACCTTTTACTGCATCAGGGTACATAGATTTAAAGTTTGTCCAAGAAGATTCATCAATGCCTTGTTCTCCAATTACTGCTTTTTGAGTTAATGCCCCAAACTTACCATCAGTTACAAGACTATAACCACTTTGAGCATTTAAAAACTTCTGTAAAGAAATTACGTTATCTCCACCACTACCTACTTTGAGGGGAAATCCTTTGTCTGTATATTTACCAATAGTTGAAGTAACTATTGAAGGTGTTTCTTTAACCGTATCTATAACATCTGTAAGTCCTTCTCCAAATGTACTTGGTTTCTTATTTAACAACTGATATATTACATAAGCTACACCAACGGTCAATACACCACCTATTACTGTGAAAGCAATAGTTTTACCTGTTATTCCTTTTTTTGCTGTTGTTTTCATTGTTTTATTTATTTACTTTTATTATTTGTTTATTTATCTTTTATAAAATGTTCCTCTTGATGTTGCTGAATATCCTAAATCCAATATTCTTTGCTCATAATCATTTAAGTCAGATTCTATATCATCAACAATTTTTTGTTGTTTTTTAAGTTTCATATTTTTAATCATCGCCTTCATAGAAGATGACCCAAACGCACTTAGCCCAACACCATTATTTATATCTGATAATTTTCTTTGTTCTTTTACTAAAAGTGCTTTAAACTCCCTAAAAGTTTTATAAAGCAAATCAAATTCTTCTTTATTTGTGTCTTTTTCAACAACAGCAGAACCTAATACACCGCCACCCACTTTACTAATACCACCGCTACCTATGGGCAATAAACCTGTGGAGGCGTTACCTGTATTAACACTTGAAACACCCTGCGAATTTTTATTTTTTCTAAAAAAAAGAAAATACAAAGCAACTCCACCCAATACAACTCCTGAACCTATTATTACATTTTTTGTTTTCATATTATTATCTTATTTTATATATGTTACCATAAGAGAAGTCATAACCTATTTGTTGTAACTTCATTTTATAATTAGCAATGTCTTTATCTCTTTTATCAAGACAGGCTTGAATAGTTCTTGAAGGTGTTTTAGTTCCTGCTCTATATTTTGAAGCATCTCTATGATTTACATAAGTACCGTAACATGAATGTAATCCTTTACCCCATCCTTTAGTTCTAACAGCTTGAAGTTTTAGTATTTCATCTCTAAAATACTGTGCTAATTCCTCTTTCTTTTTATCTGCTTCTGTCTCTACCTTTGGTGCTAATTCATTAGCTACACCTTTTAAATCTTTTGGGATAGTTGAACTATCTAATACAGATGTATCAGAAACAACTACTTTAGATTTCTCATCAACATAAACAGCTTGTGGAACTTCTAAATCTGTTTCTTTTCCTTTTTTAAAAAAGAAATAATACAAAGCAACTCCACCTAATACAACTCCTGAACCTATTATTACATTTTTTGTTTTCATACTACTTTCTTTTACCTATCATAAACCCTACTATTCCTGATACTAAAGCAATAAAAATATGCTTTTTCCTCATAGTACCTTCCTTTTGCGTAACCTTATAATTATCATCCTGCTCAATAGAACTATCAATCTTTTCTTGATACTGTTTAGCTGTGATAGTTCCCTTATCAACCATCGCTTGTAATTCCACTTTTAATTTCTCTAAATTACTCATAACTTCTTTATTGTTTTTTTTGATATGCCATGTTGGGGTCAATTTTTTTTCTAACGGGGTCAGGTTTACCTTTTACTGATTTATAACCAAAGATAGAATCTCCAACTGCACCAATAATAGGAACTCCAATCCCTACTGCAAAAGCAAACAAAACTGCTCTACCAAGTTTGTACTTTAAGTTTTTTCCTGAATAAAGTCCATACCCTACTCCGACTAATCCCCAAGCTAAAGGCGAAAAATCCCACCCCCCTTGATTAACACCTAAAAAATCTGATACAGGTTTTCTATTTCCTTTCGGTAATTTAGGTACTCCTGTTCTTTGTACTTCTTTACTCATAATTTATATTTTTAAGCCTGTGCTAAACTATTACGTTTTTCTCTTGCAATCTTCATTTTTTCATCTCTCATTTTTTTTTCATATTTGCTTCTTGCAAACATAATTAATGAAGGAGATAAGAAGCCTACAAATGCGTAAAACTCTTTATTGCTTTTTGCAAATTTATATGACAATACAGCAACACCTATCGATATTAACCAAAGATAGTTTTTTGTGCCTTTTGTAAAGTTTATTTTGTTTTTACCATCACGAGCAATCGAAAGTTGTTTAATTCTTTCTTTCTCTAATTGTTTATTAGTTAAATCTTTTTTAATTCTTTCTTCTCTTTCAGATTTAGACAGACCTCTATAATCTGTACAAGAACCCTCCATTGTTTGTTTTACTGTGCAACCCATAATATTTACTTTTTAAACTTTTTATATGCGAAATATCCTGCTACTGCTATAAGACCATAAATAATATATTTTTTACGAACCTTTTTAGCTTCTCTATCTTGTTCTTGGCGTAAATATGCTTGTTCCACTTGTAATTTTAACAATTTAACTTCATCAGCTTCATTTTTAATTCTGTCGCTTAAAAGTTCTAATTTTTTTGCTTTTTCTTCTTTGGTTTCGGGTTGTCCGAACATAATATTATTAATACACGCTTTTTCTGAACCGTATTTATCTATTTGTGATTGGTTTCCACAACCCATAAGTCTACTACCTAAATCTCCCGCTCTTTGGCTCATAACCTACTTTTTAAATTTTTTATATGCGAAATATCCCGCTACTGCTATAAGACCATAAATAATATATTTTTTACGAACCTTTTTAGAATACTCATCTTCCGCTTTCTTATTCATATCTCCAAAAGTATTTCCTCCTTGTGTTCTAACTAACATATCTTGTATGGCTTTTTCTTTTTCTCTTTCTTTCATACAAGCATCGTAAGAGCCATATTTTTGTATTTGGTCGCCTCGTTCACAACCAAGAGTTATAGGTTTCATAACTTACTTTTTAAATTTTTTATATGCGAAATAACCCCCTACTGCTACTAACAACCAAATAAGATATTTTTTATTTTTATTTTCAGGAGTTGAAACACTTAGTGGTGTTTCTTTTTTCAATTCAAAGGTTTTTCCCAAATCAAGTTGTGTTGCTCTTGGGGGAGAATAACTTGGAGGAAGTGCAGGTGCTTCTTCGGGCTGTGGAGACATACCATAATAATATTGTGTTTTAGTGCTACTACCACCACCTCTGCTATCCATATAGTATTCATATACTTGTACGGGTATAGTATCTCCCTTCTTGAAGTTATCTCCATCTGTTAAAGCTACACCTTGTGTATTGCTTTTATATGTCCATCTCATTGTACTCATAATCTTTGTTTTTATTTAATTTATATTTGTTTATATATTTCTTCTGCTTTACTCATTCTTTTAGGGTTAATTGACGATGGTCTTTCAAACCATTTTGCAAAAACATACGCTGAATCGTATGGGGTTTTAGCTTCAATTAATTTTTTATAAGCCTTTTTTTCTGTATTTTTTAATTCCCAATCCAAATATGTAAGCTGTGCTTCAAATGTATTAGGGTTTAAGTTATTTTTTTTACAAAACTCATTTAGTCTATCCCATCGAGACTTGTGCCATTGAGCAAGTCCAAATGAAGTTCCATTATCTCCTACTGCTGTTGGATTAAAAGAAGATTCTACAAATATATTACCTGCAATTCCCGAAGCATTAGCCTTTGTATATCCTTTAGAAATTAAAAACTTAGCAATACCTACACCATCTTTAGACAGGCTCTTAATCTTGCTTATTTTTTTTGCAGATATTAATAAAACTCCTGCTGAAACACCAATAATAAAAGGTAAGTATTTTTTCATTAAATAATTTTTCTAAACTATGTTATTGAAATCTGTCCATGTAAGATTTAGCATCTCTTGAACTCCACATCCCCACTCCTTTTCCAATGGTTACTTTATCTTTAACCAACTCCTTTAATATTTTTTTTTCCTGTTCAATAATAGGAACTTCTTTTACAGGGGATTGTATTTCTTTTTCATCTGTTTCAACGAACACGTTAATATCATTTATATCCATTTTACTTTTCTTTGTAAAATGTTTATATGCTAAATATGTTCCTCCTGCCAATAATCCGTAAACTATAAATTTATTTTTCATATATATTTAATTTTAGTTTTTTAAAACTAACGTCTATTACCTCTATTACCTCTTGATTCTCTGTTAGGTCTGTATCTACCATCTGTTATAGAATCATCAATAGGCGTTCCTCTACCACCACCATAATTCTTTGTTCCTAAAAAATCATCAACCTCTGTTTCCCTGCCTTGATTACCACCGCCTCTTGGGTTGTATCTTGGATTTCCTTTATTTGTATCAATTCCAATAATTATTTTTGGATTGCCATTACCAAGATTTGCACCGTTAGTAACGCCATTACCAAGATTTGCACCGTTAGTAACGCCATTACCACCCCCAACTCTACGAGGTTCTATATAACAATCGCCTAAAAAATTTCTTTTTTGAATTTGTAATGCTTTAGGAGAACTAAATCGTGAAGTTCTTTCTATTTGCTTCCATTTAGCCATTTTTCCTTTACAATCTAGTGGCTCTACTTGTGGGGATTTTGGGTCAGGCTTTTCTTCTTTTATAAGAACAGCTTTAGTCGGAAATGGTTTCATAGGTTTAATACCACCTGTTTTTACAGTAGGCATTTGTGAAGCGGGTAAAGATTTTGAAGGTTTTGAATTTTTCTTTAGTCTTAGTAATAAGTATAGTGCCACACCACCTAAAGCACCATAAGTTAAAAATTTGCTTGTTTTCATCTTAGTATTTTTATTTTATAAAATAATATATTTCAAAAATATAAATACTTTAGCATCAAAAGTCTATGTATCGGCTGTTTATTTGCGAAAAACGATTGTTTTTACAATTAATACTTAAAAAAAGGTTTAATGTGTTAATTTTTTATTATAGATAGGTAATCTTTAGCTATTTTTATATAGTCTAAACTTTCAACTATGTGCTTTCTGTTTGGATAACAGTTATCTACATTGTAGTTGTTAATTTCTTCAATAAGATTCTTTTTACTTGCTTTATTATTAAAAAACCTACCACTACAATTATTTTTTACAAAGTAATTAAACCAATCATCAGTAACTAAACCATCCATAAGACCATCATTCATATAGCTTCTAAAATCTGCTATTAAAACATTCTTACCCATTGACATAGCTTCATAACAGCCCCTGCCTAAAGAAACAACTATATCAGAATTTTCAATATTTTTTCTTATATCGGGATTTGGATTTATATGTTTATTATTTTTTGTGAAAGTCATTTTTAATTCAGAGCAAATTTCTGAAAGAATAGTGTTAAATTCTTCACTTTGAGATAGTGAAAAAATAGATTTAGGAATTGGATTGCTTAAAGTGTAATGAAACAAATCTGTATCAATAGGATTTAGTATCTTATAAACATCACTATTACCATTTGTTTTATCTATAACGTGGTCATAAATTTCATCGCTTATAGCTATAAAACCCAACTTATCCCATAGTGAAGGATTTTCAATATTGTGAAATTTTCCATGACATATTTGAAAAATATTATTATTATTAAAAGATAAATCTTTTCTGTTATAAAACTCATCCTTAAATCTTTTTACCGTTGATGAGTGAGATAAAAATACAGCATCAAAACTTATGTTTTTTGGAATTTCATCTACATTAATATTTAATTCATCCCTTAGTTTGTCAGACATTATGCCTTTTAAGGTAAAGTTGCCTAATATCACATATACGTTATGATTTAGCTTAGAAAACGCTTTAGACAACGTGTATAGGTGCTGTTCAGCCCCTCCTAATTCGTTGAGATGATTACAGCCTAATAGTATATTCATTATTTAAACTTAAAAAATTCTGATTGTTTATTTAGTTCTTGTTGAAGTTTTTGAACCTCTAATTTGTCATTTACTGACATTACTTTTTTACTTTTAATTGTAAGAATTTTACTTAAAATCTCTGTTGAACTCATTTTTTTAATTGTAGTTTTTATGTAGTTGTAGTTGTATCAAGAAAAACAGGTAATTGTGTTTTAGTTTCTTGATGTTTGTATTCAGTTGGTTTATTAATATATGTTATTCCATTAAAGTTTTCATTACGTCTTAATTCATACGCTTCATCGGGTGTTATGTGTCGTTGGTCTAAAAGTCTTTGTATTATTTTTTTTTTAATAAACATAAGAAGTTATTATAACGGATTTTTTAGATATGATGGTTGAACTTTTATGTGTATCAATGTTCATTCCTTGCTTTCTTAATCTATAAATAATTTCCGATAGCCTATCTATACCATAAAGTCTTTCAGCCTCCCAAGTATTTAAAACTCTACGATTATTCAAATGCTCTCTTACTAATTGAGTTTTAGATTTATAAAAATCCAAATCATTAGTTACTTTTTTTCTTTTAAAAAATCTTAAAAATCTACAAAATAAATTAATCAAATACATAAAACGTAATTTTATTAACAATCATTCAAATAATCCCAAGTTAAATCCTCAATTTCATTTATCACTTTAGAATCTAAACATTCATAAACACTTTCAGTCATAGAGCCATCACTTGCTAAAATAAAAATATCTACAACACATAATTCAGGTGGTTCAGGTGGAGTTCCTAAAACATCATTATATGACGAATGTTCTCCTTCTTTACCAATATCAAACGTTCCTGTAACGGAAAATTTTAAATTATTATATTCGATTATAACCTCAAATTCATCTAATTTATTCATTTTATAAAATTTAATTACACATGAAACAAATATAGTAAAAGTATTTAAGTTCTACAAGGTTTTGTTTCTTTCAATAAACCAAACAAAAGTTATTATAACAAATATAAAAGAAAATTGTGCAGTATGTTGTATCTCATGCTCTAGTTCCTCATTTTTATTGTAATGAAATCCAATTAAAAAACCATGAACGGGTGCTAATATTATTTCTCCTTCAAGAAAATCAATGTTTTGAAAATATATGTAAGTTAATAAACAACCTACTGCTAATACTATAAATATACTACTTATCATTATTTATGAATTTAGGTTTAACATATACATCTAATCCTTTATAGGATTCAATTACAAAGCCTCTACGCCCTTTTTTAAAGTTATTCTGAACCCATTGTGAACTTGGGGATAGTGCAGGGTAGTTAAAGTAATAAAAGTCATCAGAACTACACATATCAAATAATGCTTGATGGCTGTCTCCTTTTTTAAAAACAATAAGTTTAGATTTTTTATAAATATTATTTTGTTTTAAGTATTGGTCTATTTTTTCAATGCTATCAGGTTTTAGTTGAGGTTTAAATCCAAACTTTAAACTCTTATCATCTTTACCATGAGTAATAACAAAACATATATCATTAACGTAATAATGGTTTATAAACTTCCTGTGATTAGTTACTGAAACATTTTTATATTTTATTTCAAGTATTGACTTCATAGCACTATTAACGAAATATCCAAAAGCCCCTGAATGGTTGTCATTGCAAATATTATTAACATAAATATTTTGATAATGACCCAATAAACCCTCTACGACATTCATTTTGAATTGTAACGCACAATCAAAGGCTTGTTCATTAGTCATGTTTTGTGGTAA
>Ga0114995_10003100_pt1 | contig 11419 bp, 10 predicted proteins | sample ArcticOcean_MG_C_11_FD_87038 | JGI IMG/M metagenome (GOLD analysis project Ga0114995, IMG submission 87038) | Marine microbial communities from western Arctic Ocean - ArcticOcean_MG_CB2_154 | ecosystem: Environmental > Aquatic > Marine > Oceanic | place: Arctic Ocean: Canada Basin | collected... | reverse complement strand
TGAAGCCCAATTGCGCAGCAGTGTCTGGGTGGTGGACACCTGCCAAGTCCATGTTGGCAGGCTCAAAGCGCAACGCGACTACCCGCTGCCCCGCGTGTCATTAACGGTGGTGTTTGAGCCCGTAGCGCCCACTGAGCCCGGCGACAGTTGCAACGCGCAACAACAGCCATGAGAGCACCCAAACAAATTGGCGCAGGGCACTGGTGTGATTTGGCTGCACCAGCGAAAATCAATACGTTTTTACACGTTACCGGGCAGCGCGAGGACGGCATGCACCTGCTGCAATCTATATTTATGCTGCTGGACTGGGGCGACTACCTCGACATAGAGGTCACCCCACACGGCCACATTGAACGCATTGACAACGCACATACTGGCTTGACTCTGCCAGACAATGACTTATGCATGCAGGCTGCCTGTGCCTTGCAGCAGGCCACAGGCACAAGACTGGGCGCGCGGCTATGGCTTCACAAACACCTGCCTGCACAAGCGGGGCTTGGCGGCGGCTCGTCAGACGCTGCAACCTGTTTGGTAGCCTTAAACAAACTGTGGAACACCGGTTTAAACCAACAGCAGTTGTGTGACATAGCCGTTAAGTTGGGGGCTGATGTGCCATTTTTTGTTCGTGGGCACAACGCATTTGTTCAAGGTATTGGCGAACACATTACGCCCATCACAGTGCCCAGCACCGCGGTTTGGATTGTCAAACCCAACGCTGGCGTGTCAACACCTGCGCTGTTCAAGTCCAACGAACTAACGCGGAACACCGCAGCGATTGACTTGAGCACCCTGTGTAACTTGCCCAGCGATAAGTTGTGGGCATTTGGCTGCAATGACTTGCAAGACGTTGCCCAGACTTTATGCCCCGATATCAACATAGCCTGCAAGTGGCTTCAAGCGCAGGGCTTGAGCGCGCGCATGACAGGATCAGGCAGCGCAGTGTATGCACACTGCGCACCCCACTTGTTGACTGGGCACACACTTGAGCCAACGCTGCCCAACAATTGGGTGTCGCACAAATGCAGAAATTTAGCAAAACATCCTCTCCTAGACTGGATTTAGCTAAAAAATGTTAGATAATAGAGGGCTTCGATAGGTAAAGACATGCCCTTGGTGTGTTTGTACTGCGAAGTGTGAAGTGGTTTTTCAAGAGCGGTTACAACGTGGCGGCTTTTAATTAACCACGTGTAGGGGAGTGGCCAAGTTGGTTAAGGCACTGGATTTTGATTCCAGCATGCGAGGGTTCGAGTCCTTCCTCCCCTGCCAAACGCTTTATACGTAAGCTGTATACGTTAGCTTTGTGCGTAAGTGACCTTCGACTCATTTCAGGTACTGGCGCATCAGCGCCGCTGCCTTGTATGTGCCAAGTTGCTTTCTCACTTTTTTCTAATTTTGACAAATCAAAGCTAGGTATCGCATGCAAGGGTCTGCACACGACTTCATGATTTTCACTGGTAACGCCAACCCTGTTTTGGCGGGTGAAATCGCACAGCACCTGGGCGTACCCTTAGGCGGTATGGACGTTGGTCGCTTTTCTGACGGCGAAGTCACAGTTGAAATCAAACAAAACGTCAGAGCGCGTCACGCTTTTATTGTTCAGCCAACCTGCGCGCCGACCAATGAAAACTTGATGGAGCTCATCATCATGGTTGACGCTCTAAAACGGGCATCAGCCACCCGCATATCGGCCGTTATCCCCTACTTTGGCTATGCCAGACAAGACCGTCGTCCCCGCTCAAGCCGCGTGCCAATCAGTGCGAAGGTAGTGGCCAACATGTTGCAAGCAGTTGGCGTATCGCATGTGCTCACAATGGATTTGCACGCAGACCAAATTCAAGGCTTTTTTGACATTCCTGTTGACAATATTTACGCCTCCCCCGCTTTATTGGGTGACTTGCGCAGCAAAAACTACTCAGACTTGTTGGTCGTCTCTCCTGACGTAGGTGGTGTGGTTCGGGCGCGTGCCTTGGCCAAGCAACTCAACTGCGACATGGCGATTATCGACAAACGCCGTCCCAAGGCCAATGTCTCCGAGGTCATGCACGTTATTGGCGACATCGATGGACGCAACTGCGTCATCATGGATGACATGATTGACACAGCTGGCACCTTGGTAAAAGCCGCCGAAGTGCTGAAAGAGCGAGGCGCTAAAAATGTCTACGCCTATTGCACACATCCTATTTTCTCTGGCCCTGCCATTGAACGCATTAGCAAAGGTGAGGCCCTTGACGAAGTGGTTGTCACCAATACGATTCCCTTAAGCCAAGCTGCACAGGCTTGCGCAAAAATTCGCCAACTCTCTGTTGCACCGCTGATGGCTGAAACCATTTCGCGCATCGCTTCTGGTGAGTCGGTCATGAGTTTGTTTGCTGACCAAGAGAACTTGTTTTAACAAGCTCTAGGCTGCAACAAAAGCGCTGCGACAGGCCAAACGCGATTCATAGGTTTGGTAGATAGCAGTTTATAAATTGAGACGATTTTGGTCGCGAAACGTCTCGCTATTGGAGTATGACTATGGAATTCATCGCTTTTGAGCGCGCTAAGCAAGGTACGGGTGCGAGCCGCCGCCTGCGTAACACTGGCCGCACGCCAGCCATTGTGTTTGGCGGTTCTTCTGAGCCTAAAAATATCGAGATAGACCACAACGCATTGTGGTTTGCGCTGAAAAAAGAAACCTTTCACTCGTCTATCTTAGAGATGGAATTAGACGGTACCAAAGAAAAAGTATTGCTGCGCGACGTGCAGTACCACCCTTTCAAGCAACTGGTGTTGCACGTTGACTTCCAGCGTGTTGATGAAAAGACCCGTGTTCACAAAAAAGTGCCATTGCATTTTGAAGGCGAAGAAACCTCATCAGCTGTCAAGATCGACAAGTGTTTGATCAACAGGGTCATGACTGAAGTCGAAGTTGAGTGTTTGGCTACCAACTTGCCAGAGAACATCACTGTGGACCTGTCTACCCTAACCAAGGGCGACACGATTCATGTGCGTGACCTCAAACTGCCAGCTGGGACCAAAGCAGTCATGCATGGCCGCACCAACCTCACGGTTGTGACAGCCGTAGCACCACGTGGTGCCGCAGTTGTTGTGAACGCGGCTGATGCCGCTTCTGCTGAGTAAGCATGGTTAACGCCAGCTTGCTGGCGTTAACACCAACCCGCGACAGGCACTGTAAGTCGCGGGTTTTTTCTTTGCCTTACACATTCAACTGCAACTTGTTGCAAATGCCAACCACCCTCAAAGTCGGATCAACACACGCGCTGTGTAAGGCTATCTGGCGCTAAACTCAACGCCATGATTAAGTTATTTGTTGGCCTGGGCAACCCGGGCTCAGACTATGCCCACACCCGCCACAATGCTGGATTTTGGTGGATTGACGCCTTGGCCGACCAGTGGCGTATGGGCATGCGCCCAGAGCGCAACTACTTTGGATTAATGGCCAGGGCTCAAATAGGTGGCAATACCGTGTGGCTGCTAGAACCCCAAACGTTTATGAATGCCAGCGGCAAGTCTGTGGGAACACTGGCGAGATTTTTTAAAATTGCCCCAGAAGAAATATTGGTTGCCCATGACGAGCTAGACATTACACCGGGTGAAGCAAAACTCAAGCTCGGCGGTGGCCATGCAGGCCACAACGGGTTGCGCGACATTCATGCGCAGCTTGGCAGCTCTAATTATTGGCGGTTACGCATTGGCATTGGCCACCCGGGTGACAAAAGCCAGGTGGCCAACTGGGTGCTACAAAAACCGTCGCCCGATGAACGCGCTGGCATCAATCAATCCATGGACAGGGCACTTAAAGCTGGTGACCACTTGCTGGGCGGGCAGATGGACAAGGCGATGGCTTTAATCCACACCAGCAAGCCGCCGAGGCCTAAACCACCAAAGCCATTGTCAGCATGCGCAACGCCACCCGCTTTGACAACACACGTGTCACCCAAGCTCGATGACAAGGACAAACCAAACGCTGCCTAGGCGCGGGAGATCAAACGTCTTGTTTGTGAGCCGTCAGTCGGTGGTACTTGCGCATGAGCTGCTCGCGAGACTCCACAAACTCAGGGTGAATCGGGATACACGCCACAGGACAAAGGGCCACACACTGGGGCTCGTCAAAGTGACCGATGCACTCCGTGCATTTATGTGGGTCTATTTCGTAAATAGACTCACCCATATAGATGGCCTCGTTGGGGCATTCGGGTTCGCACACATCGCAATTGATGCATTCATCGGTAATAAGTAAAGCCACCGCTTTATCCCTTTATGTTGACCAACGCTGCGGCCACTGGCACAGACACCAAGCCAGACACATCACCGCCCAGCTTGGATATTTCACGCACCAACGTGCTGGAGATGCATTGCAGCGAGGGTTCAGGCAGCACGATAATGGTGTCAAAATTGGTGCTCAACTTGCGGTTCATGGCGGCCATTTGTGCCTCAAAATCAAAGTCAGCATGGTTGCGAACACCTCTAACAACGCCTAATGCTTGATGCGCCGCACAGAAATCAACAACCAGACCATCAAACGCGTGCACCTCAATGTTCGGCGTGTCAGACAACGACAACCGCACAAGATCCATACGTTGCTGTAGGGAAAAGAGGGTCTTCTTGTGGTGAGCCTCGGCCACGCCCACCACCACACGGCCAAACAACCTAGCGGCACGGCGCAACACATCTTCGTGGCCCAAAGTTATAGGATCGAACGTTCCGGGGTAAACCACTGTGGTTGTCATATGCTGCGCCTCAAGTGCTTGTGACTAGTTGCTCTAGTAAATAAAAATACACGGCTCCGGCTTTGCTGGACTTGGTCACCTGCAAGCCAAGCTCAGCCAACTCATGGCCTTGCCATACACGTGGCGCCTCAAGATAAACCACGCCATCGGGGGCAATGGCCATCGCTGCAAACTGCAATGCTTGAGCAAACATGGTCTCGTTGCCGCCACCTGCACCGCCCGCAATTGTTTCAAACGGCGGGTCTAAAAATACCACGTCCCAACCTGCGCCTTTTTGAGCACCTAATAAGGATAAAGCATCACCTGCCACCACACGCACACCGGCCATTGAAAACTTGGCTTGAGAGGCGTTGAGTGCCTGCAGAGCAGCACGGTCTCGCTCAACAAGCCACGTCATACTGGCACCGCGTGAGGCCGCCTCAAAACCCAATGCACCGCAACCAGCAAATGCATCCAAGCATGTGCGCCCGCTTAGGTCTTGTCCCAGCCAATTGAACAGCGTCTCTCGGATACGGTCACCCGTGGGACGCAAACCGCTGGCCAACGGCACTGTCAACTTGCTACGCTTGAATGTGCCACCGATAATACGCACCTCACCGGCTTTTGCATGCGGTTTTTTAAGTTGTGCAGGGACCGTGGAAACAGGGCGACCACCTGCTTGAACGTGTTTGAGTGGGGTGTGGCTGGTTTTCATAGAATAGGTCTATTGTAGAAAAAACATCATGTTCAGCTTTTTCAAGAAAAAACCAAGCCTTACACCCATTGTGGATGCCCAAGATGCAGCCGCGACGCTGCCCACCGAGCCCAACACAATTGGCGCCGCCCGAGAAGCCGACGCTCGCACTGGACCCGGTGGTGCACCCACTGCAGAGTCGGGGCTGCTGACCGGCGACGTGTCAGACACGTCGCCTGCAGACACGCTCACAACAGGTGTTGTGCCTGAGGCACCAATCCGGGTTGAAGTCGTTGACAAAGACCCCGCCTCCAGAGGCGCATGGTTGGATAGGTTGAGAGGCGGTCTTAAGAAAACAGGCCAACACATTGGCAGTGTCTTTGTATCAGCGCGCATAGACGATGCGTTGTACGAGGAACTTGAAAGCGCTCTACTCATGTCCGATGCGGGGGTTAAAGCCACGGCGCACGTGTTGCAGGCGCTAAAGACCAAGGTTAAAAAAGAACACATCACCGATGTGCAACTGGTCAAAGCGGGCTTGGTTGAGATCTTTGCTGACTTGCTCGCGCCGCTAGAAAAGCCACTTGCCATTGGCAAACACAAACCCACAGTCATCATGATGACTGGCGTCAATGGCGCGGGTAAAACCACCTCTATTGGCAAACTAACCCGCCACCTGAGCGATGCTGGCGCCAGCGTGCTACTGGCCGCTGGCGACACCTTCAGAGCTGCGGCACGCGAGCAATTGAGCGCATGGGCAGAACGCAACAACGTGGACATCGTCAGCCACAACGGCGCTGACCCAGCAGCGGTAAGCTTTGACGCGGTCACCGCAGCCATGGCGCGCGGCAAAGACGTGGTGCTGATAGACACCGCAGGTCGCCTGCCCACCCAAACACACCTGATGCAAGAATTACAAAAAATTAAACGTGTCATCCAAAAAGCCAGCGACACGGCCCCTCACGAGGTGCTGCTGGTCATTGACGGCAACACAGGCCAAAACGCACTCTCCCAAGTGAAAGCCTTTGACGACTGCATTGGCCTGACTGGCCTCATAGTCACCAAGCTGGATGGCACCGCCAAAGGTGGCGTACTTGCTGCAATCGCCATGGAGCGCCCCATACCGGTGTACTTCGTGGGCGTTGGTGAATCGGTGCTAGACCTTCAAAACTTCAAAGCACACGAGTTTGCACAGGCTATGCTGGCTTAACTGAGGCGACAGCCGCCCATGCGCTATAGCTGCATGGGTTTAGCCCCTGCGCCACGTATGGAATTTTCCCACCCATCGCAACACAGCCGCTGGCGCATGGGCACGCTTCCATTCACCCGCGGCGTACTTGTTGGCCTCACCCATGGTGGGATAGGTGTGAATGGTGCCCAAAATTTTATTCAAACCCAAGCCGTATTTCATAGCAAGCACGAACTCTGTCAGCAAGTCGCCGCCTCCAGCGCCCACGATGGTGGCGCCCAAGATGGTGTCTTTACCGGGTTTGGTCAGCACTTTGACGAATCCAGCGGTAGCAGAGTCGGTGATGGCACGGTCCAGTTCGTGCAACTCAAATCTTGTCACCTCTACCGCTATGCCTTGGGCTGCGGCCTCGGCTTCACTCAAACCTACACGCGCCACTTCGGGATCGGTAAAGGTGGCCCACGGTATCACCCTGTAGTCAACCTTAAATAATTTAAAGTCGCCAAACAAGGCATTAACGGCGGCAAACCATGCCTGATGCGACGCCGTATGGGTGAACTGGTAAGGACCCGCCACATCGCCTGCAGCCAAGATATTGGGGTATTTGGTTTGCAAGTACCCGTTGGTTTGCACCACCCGCCCCACCTCAATACCCAACGCTTCTAGGCCAAAACCTGACAACCTGGCGTTGCGTCCTACCGCTGCAATGAGCACGTCAAACTCAATGCGCTTTTCCGCTCCGTTGTGGATCACCACAATCGCATGTGCGCGACCCTGATGACCAAGCCCGCTTGGCTCACCCGGCTCACAACGTACCGCTTGATGCCCTGCAAGGATGGTCACACCATCGCGTTGCATAGCCGCAGCCACCACCTCAGAGGCGTCCTCATCTTCGCGCGGCAATATGCGTGTGCCCATTTCAACTTGCGTCACACCGCTGCCTAAACGCGCCAAAGCGTGAGACAACTCACAGCCAATGGGGCCGCCACCCAACACCACCACACGCTGCGGCGCTGAGGGAAGCGCTGCCAGCGCATCCCACATGGTGTCGCTGGTCAGCACACCCACATCATCAATGCCTGGCAGCGGCGGCACAAATGGGCGTGCGCCAGTGGCAATGATGATGGCGCGGGTGGTGAGTGTTTGAACCCCACCATCGGTGTCCGTAATCTCGACTGTCCAAGGGTCTACGATTCGGGCATAGCCTTGCACCACGTCAACGCCCAAGGCTGTGTAACGCTCTGTGCTGTCGTGGGGCTCAATGGCTGTGACCACTTGGCGGACACGCTTCATCACGTCAGGAAAAGAAGCCGCCACTTGTGCGTGATCGACCACCGCATGGTTCAGGCCATAGGTGTGCGCGTGGCGCATTTGATGGGCAACCTTGGCACTTTTTATAAGCGCCTTGCTGGGCACACAGCCATAGTTCAAACAATCACCGCCCATTTTGTGCGTTTCAACCAAGGTGACTTTGGCTTTGACTGCCGCGGCGATATAGGCACTTACCAGACCGGCTGCACCACCGCCAATAACCACCATGTTGCGGTCAAACTGCTTAGGCCTGCTGTAGCCGCTGTACACGCGCTTGGCTTGCCATTGGGCAACAAACCATTTAGCCACCCAAGGAAACAGTGCCAGCAACACGAACGAGCCTAATAAACCCGGCGAAGCAATACCACTGAGGCTGTCAATTTGAGCCAATTGCGTACCCGCCAGCACATACACGACCGTACCTGGCAGCATGCCAACCTGACTGGCCCAATAAAAAGTACGTGCTTTCAACTGGGTAAGGCCCATCAGCAAATTGATGAGAAAAAACGGGAACACCGGCACCAAGCGCAAGCTGAACAAGTAAAACGCACCGTCTTTGGCAATCCCATCGTTGACTGCACGTAAGCGCTCGCCGAAGCGGCGCTGCACCGTGTCACCCAAGACAAACCGCGCAGCCAACATCGCCAGTGTGGCCCCCGTGGTTGAAGCAAACGACACCAACAACAAACCTTGCCAGAGGCCAAACAGCGCACCACCAGCCAGAGTGAGCCACACGGCGCCGGGCAGCGACACAGCAGTCACCAGCACATACACGACAAAGAACGTTGCCGCAGCGGCCCACGGCTGATCAACGCGCCAAGAAGCCAAACCTGCTGCGTGCGCCTTCAGCGAGGCAAGGCTCAGCCATTGGCTGGCGTCGCTGCGGGCATACACCCACAGCGCAGCAACCACTACAACAACAACAAGTAGCTTTATCAGCAACGACAGTGGGCGGCTGCTGTGAGCAGTGGGAGAATTCATGTGTCAAAACCTAGGTTAAATTAAAGCCGGCACCCAAGCGTTCACACCCCTATTCGATAATGATCTATTGCAGGTTACAGGCCTCAACGCGGTGCTGTTACTTCACTGTAACCTAGGGCCTAGACCCAACGTATGCATTGACACACGCGATCACACCGCCTGCTCAATTTACTCAACAAACCACTGTGTTTCATACCCAGGACCGTTCAGACCATGTCACGTTATTTACTCACCCGCCGCAGCACCCTGGGACTAGCCCTCGCCTCATGGTTGTCGCTGACCACTCCAATGACTGCCAACATCGCCATCGCCGCAACAGGTGCACAGCCTTGGTCAGACATTGAAGCAAACGCCAAGGGTCAAACTGTTTATTTCAACGCATGGGGTGGTGGTGAGCGTATCAACGCCTACCTGCGCTGGGTTGGCGAGCAAGTGCAAACGCAGTACGGCGTGAAGTTGGTTCACGTCAAGGTGGCAGACATTGCTGAAACCATCGCCAGAGTGCGCGGCGAAGTGGCCGCTGGCAAACGAAACAATGGGTCAACAGACCTCATGTGGGTCAATGGCGAAAATTTTGCCACCCTCAAACGAGAAGGCTTGCTGTTTGGACCCTTTGCGCAAGCATTGCCCAACTTTGTGCACGTAGACACTGCAGGCAAGCCCACCACACTGAAAGATTTTGGTGAAACCACAGGCGGCTTAGAGTCGCCTTGGGGCATGGCCCAGCTCACCTTTTATGCCGACAAACAGCTGCTCCCCACGCCACCGCGCAACGCACAAGAACTGGCACTACTCGCCGCCAAACAGCCAGGGCGCATCACCTATCCGCGCCCACCAGAGTTTCATGGAACCACATTTTTAAAGCAGTTGTTGCTTGAACTCAACCCACAACGCACCTGGCTTGATCAACCGGTGACAGACGCTGCTTTTAAACAAGCCACTGCGCCACTGTGGACCTACCTAGATGCCCTGCACCCAAACCTGTGGCGCAGCGGTCAACAATTTCCCACCAGCGTGGCTCAGATTGCCCAAGGCGTATCCGACAGGTCGCTGCTACTGGGTTTGACCTTCAACCCGGTTGAGGCCAGTGCGGAGGTTGCCGCGGGAAAACTACCCGTGTCGACCTACAGCTACCAACATACCGGGGGCACCATTGGCAACACCCATTTTGTAGCCATTCCAACCAATGCCAATGCGCCCCAAGGTGCACAAGTGGTCGCTAATTTCTTGTTGTCGCCGCTGGCTCAGGCTCGTAAATCTGATATCCGTGTGTGGGGTGACCCCACCGTGCTGGACCTACAGTCGCTAGACGCCGCAGGACAAGCCGCTTTTGCCGCAGCTACCAGCGGCAATACAGGCGGTGCGTTGGCCAACACAGCACCCACATTGGGCGAACCGCATGTGTCCTGGGTAGGCGCACTTGAGACGGCATGGATTCAGCGCTACGGCCAATAGCCGTCAACCTTGACTCGGACGCCACATGAAGCGCCGGCTTATAGGTCAACTTAAACACCAACCCATCGCTGTTGCACACCACAAGCCTTCCATGACGGTATCGTCCAACACTTTCAGCCGCATAGGCTTGTTTTTCATGCTCAGTGCCTTGGCGCTGGCCGTGGGTATCCCCTTGGCTGCAGCACTTGGACACGCTGGCGTGCAAGGTGCTTCCCATCACGCATGGGATACCTTGCTACGACACCCCAGCACGGGGACTGCGCTGTTACTAAGCCTCATCACATCATTGGTCTCAGTGGCTGCTTGTGTTGGCCTAGCGAAGTGGTTGGTGTTTTATTTGTGGGTTGCATCAGGACAAACCAACCGGTCATGGCAGCGTTTTACGCGCTGGCTTCCGGCTATGTTGGCCATGCCGCACGTGGCTTTTGCCATTGGTATTGTGTGGCTGATTGCACCCAGTGGTTGGCTGGTACGTGTGGTGTCACCTGGCTTAACTGGCTGGCAGTGGCCACCAGATTGGCCGTTGGTCAATGATGCCTTTGGCTTGGGCTTGTGCGCTGTACTCATCGGAAAAGAGCTGCCTTTTTTACTGTGGAGCCTGGCCACGCAACTGCAACGCCCCGATATGCAACAAACGCTGTCGCGCGCCATGACCACCGCGACATGCCTTGGCTACAGCCCTCGCCAAACTTGGCAGCGCATCATGTGGCCCATGCTGTTGCCCAAGCTTGGCTGGCCATTAATGGCCATCTTTGCCTATGGCATCAGCCAAGTAGACATGGCCTTGGTCGTTGGCCCCAACCAGCCGCCAACGCTGGCGGTGCTGGCATGGCAGTGGCTGCAAGACCCCGACCCCCGCATGGCCAGCGCCGGCATAGCAGCAGCTTGGCTGCTGAGTGTTGCAGGTGCTGCGTGCGCATTCCTAACGTGGCTGGCCATGCGCTGGCAGGGTTGGCAGCGCTTGAACACCCGCGGCCACCACAACTTTTCAAACCATGTCCCAACCGGTGCTGGGCACACCACACACCAGCACAAATCTGCAGTCGCTTTTTGGAGAGGCTTTAGTGGCGTGTATGTGGC
>Ga0114995_10003097_pt1 | contig 11430 bp, 7 predicted proteins | sample ArcticOcean_MG_C_11_FD_87038 | JGI IMG/M metagenome (GOLD analysis project Ga0114995, IMG submission 87038) | Marine microbial communities from western Arctic Ocean - ArcticOcean_MG_CB2_154 | ecosystem: Environmental > Aquatic > Marine > Oceanic | place: Arctic Ocean: Canada Basin | collected... | reverse complement strand
TCTTTACCCAATTCTTTAAATGGATATTCAGTTTATAAATATAGAAATGTAACTAGAGATGGTTCTAGCATCAATCAAGAAAATACTTTTAATAATTTAAGTGATATCGATTTTCCTGTGTTTCGATTGGCAGAAATGCATTTAATCTATGCAGAAGCTGTTTTAAGAGGTGGTTCTGGTGGAGACATTAATACTGCTTTAAGTCATATTAATAAAATTAGAGGAAGAGCTTATGATAACAATCCAAACAGTACTCAAGGAAATATTACTTCAGCAGAATTAGACTTGGATTTTATTTTAGATGAAAGAGCAAGAGAATTATTATGGGAAGGTTTTAGAAGAACAGATTTAATTCGATACAACAAATTTACAACTTCAGATTATTTGTGGGCTTGGAAAGGTGGTGTGAAAAACGGAGCTGCTGTAGATGCTAAATTCAGATTATTTCCAATACCAATTACAGATTTATTGGCAAACCCAAATTTAAAACAAAATACAGGCTATTAATTCTAAAAATATTATAAAATGAAACATATAAAATTAGTAATCATTAGCTTGATAAGTTTCTTTCTTTTCAATTCTTGTGATGAGGAAGAAACAGCCATTTTTATAGCGGATTTAAGCGCTAGTGAAATTGCTTTTCAAAATACATTTGCTGCAGAATATTTATTATCAGAAGAAACAATTGACAATATTGCAGATCGATTTATTTGGAACAAACCCACTCCAATAACAACAAACAACTACGAATTAGAAGCCTCTGCGTTTTTAGATTTTCTTACAATTACGTCAATTGGGAATACGTCAAATACAAATCATATTGTTACAGTTGCCCAATTAATGAGTTTGGCTCAAGAATTAAACTTAGATGATGATCCAACAACTACAGATACAAATGGAGAACCTAATAATACAGGAATTATATATTTTAGAATAAAAGCAACTATTGGAAATGGTGGCGCTGGAACTGATGAAATAGTATCAGAAATACAACCTATAAATATTAGAATTATAGAAAAAATTATTGATACTGGTCAATGTGATTCTTTATACGTTTTAGGAGAAGGAATTACAGATGCTGGTTGGAATTTTCCAGGAATAGAAGCAACTTGTGATGCAAATGTTTTAAAGGTAAAAGCAAGATTAGGCAATGCACATTTTAGATTTTTTACCACTGTTGGAGATTGGCAATCTGGACAAGATTATGCGTATTATGAAAATGCAGGGTATACAATTGATGCTAGTTTAGAAAATTCGCCAGCAGGAGATAATTTTAATTTTACAGGAACTCCAGGGATTTACACCATCACAATTGATAATACAAACAAAATAATAACATTAGAAGCATCTTCTTCTCTTTGGGCAGTTGGCGGTGCAGTTCCTGGTGGTTGGGGATTCAATGCTGATACTGTAGAATTTGTAGAGAATACTCCTAATATTTGGTCAGCTTCAATCACTTTATCAAATGATATTTTTAGGCTTTTTCAGACTTTTGGCACTTGGGACACCAATAATAGTATGACCTTTTATGAAGATGAAGGCTTTACAATAGATTCTAATTTTGAAAATGATGGAGGAAGTGATGGAAACTTCAATTTTGTGGGGACTTCAGGAGCCTATACACTGACCATAAACGCCATCGATAAAACGATTACTTTAAATTAGTTTTCCTATGAAAAAATATACTATAAAATTTTTAAGCTTTTTTTTAACAATAATCTCTTTTACTTCATGCAGTCAAAATAATGAAGAAATTTTAGTGGAAGAAGAAATCATAATAATTCCTGATAATTTATATCCTTCAGAGGATGTTACGATTGCGAATCACAGCGATTGGACAAAAACGCATTATCCTAAAAGGATTGCAGAATTTAAAGCGAATTCTTTGAATTTTAATGAGATTGTTTTCATTGGCAACAGTATTACCGAACAAGGAGAAGATTGGAGGCTGAAAGTCAATAATCCGAAGGCAAGAAATAGAGGCATTTCAGGAGATACTTCCGATGGGATTATCGCAAGATTAAATGAAATCACTTTTTATAAACCCAAAAAATTATTCCTTTTAATAGGAATTAATGATTTATTTCATAATCCTAATGCTGTTGAAAAAATCCACGAAAATATTTTAAAAATTGTGGATGAAATCAATAGTAAGAGTCCAATTACTCAAATTTTTGTTCAAACAGTTCTACCAACAACAACAGAAAATTTAATTCCTATAATTAAAGAATTGAATACTTTATTAGAAAATTCAGCAGTTGGAAAACCGTTCGATTTTATCAATCTTCAGCAACGTTTTGTACTTCTAGATGGAAAAATGAATATGGATTTTTCTTCTGATGGTGTCCATCTAAATGAAAAAGGATATAAAATCTGGTCAGAAATAATTAAGAATATTATATAGTAAATAGCACATTTTATTTGAATTAGTTAATTAAAGAAGGAAACCTTTTAGTGGACCCTCTTTTCCAAAAAAAAACACATAAATACAAATCTTTAAAACCAATATTATGAAAACAAAATTACTTTTTATCGCATTATTAATGTCAACTTTTATCAAAGCACAATCCATTGAATTTACATCGGCAGAACTCAGTACCGCAGAGATTGGCACTACAATTACAATAGATTATAAATACACAATTGATGCTGATGGTTATATCTACTGTGCAATAGAACTTTTAAATGATTGGGCTTGGAGTGAAGATGTAGCAAGTGCGGAATTAACAACAGCAGTAGCAGGTACTAATGTTACAGGTTCATTTGACTTAACTATTCCTGAAGGAGCAACAGCCACAGCAGACTTAACAGGTGATTTAAATTACAAAATTAAAATTGAGTTAAAACAGAATACAACCGATTGGTTGGCAGGTGCATACCCTGCAACACAAATTGATTTAACAGCTTCAACTGCAAGTGTTAATGATGTAGATACTATATTAGAACGGGTTTCTATATATCCAAATCCAGCTAAAAACAGCATTCAAATAACAAATTTTAGTCGTTTAAATAATCCATCAATTAAAATATATGACTTGTTAGGTAAAGAGGTTTTATCAACTTTAAATAGTTCGGAAATAGTAGATGTTTCTTCTTTAGTTAAAGGTATTTATCTTTTATCAATAAAAACAGAAAAAATTACTAAAAGTATAAAATTTGTAAAAAATTAAGCACATTAAATAGATGAAAAAAATTCTAATTACTTTATGTTTTTTTTTTTTACAAACTAGTTTTTCTTATACCCAACAATCTTCTTATGTAGATGATAATGGTATATTTCGATACACTAAAAATGATAAAGAAATTAGATTGTTTGGCGTGAATTATACCTTACCATTTGCACACGGTTTTAGAGCGATAAATTACGTTGGTAAAAATCATAAAGAAGCAATTGATAAAGATGTATATCATATGTCACGCCTAGGTTTAGATGCATACAGGGTGCATATTTGGGATATGGAAATTACCGATAGTATTGGTAACCTATTAAAAATACCTCAACTAGATTTACTAGATTATTTATTTGCAAAATTAAAGGAGAGAGGTATTAAAACTATTGTAACTCCTTTTAAAGTGGGTGGAAATGGATATCCAGAAAAAGACTATACAACAGCAGGTTTTAGTGGGAAATTAGGCAAATGGCAGACCTATTCAGGCGCAGCTATTTTAGAAAAACAAGAGCGTTATTTTACGCAATTATTAAATCACATTAATCCATATACAAATATTGCTTACAAAAATGATGCTGATATTATTGCCCTTGAAATTAATAATGAGCCAAGACACGATAATGGAAAAATTGCAACCACCTATATAAATAAAATGGTGAAAGTGATTCGAAAAGCTGGGTTTAAAAACCCAATTTTTTATAATGTTTCTGAACGTTCTGAATTTATAGACGATTACCTAAAAGCAGATATTCAAGGATGTACATTTCAATGGTATCCTACAGGATTAGTAAACAATAGTTTGTTAAAAGGAAATTATTTACCAAATGTGGATGCATACCAAATTCCGTTTGAAAATAAAAAAGCGTTTCAAAATAAAACCAGGGTTATTTATGAGTTTGATTCTGGTGATACTAATTCGTCCGTTATTTTTCCGGCAATGGCAAGGAGTTTTAGAGAATCAAAGTTTCAATTTGCAACACAATTTGCTTATGACCCCATCGATTTAGGATTTGCAAATACAGAATACCAAACGCACTATTTAAATTTAGCCTACACACCCTCAAAAGCAATTTCTTTAAAAATAGCTGGTGAAGTTTTTCGTGAAATCCCAAATGGCGAAAGTTTTGGCAGATTTCCTAAAAACAATACCTTCTTGCATACAACTCTTAATTATAAAAATGATTTGGCGCTTTATAATTCAGAAAGTAAGTTTTTCTATACAAATACAACGAATGCTATTCCAATAATAACAGATAAATTAACCCAAATTGCTGGGGTTGGAAACTCAACAATTGTAAATTATTCAGGAACTGGGGCCTATTTTTTAGATAAAGTGAAAAAGGGAATTTGGCGGCTAGAAGTATTACCAGATATACTTTGGGTAAATGATCCTTTTGAAAAAGCAAGTTTAAATAAAACAGTGGCCATTTTACAGCATACTAAAAATACTATTAAAATTAATCTTGATGATTTAGGAAATCAATTTTTTATTAAAGGAATTAATTCTGATAATAATTATCAACTTAAAACGGCAAATAAAAGTTTTTCTATACAACCTGGCACCTATATTATTTCATCAAAACAAATTCCAAGTAATTTTAATAGCAATCAAAAGTTAGGAAATATCAGTTTGAAAGAATTTGCTACAAATCATCAAAAAATTGAAAAACCGTTTTTAGTTCATCAACCTATAAAAGAAATTGAAAAAGGCGAAGATTTGGTGATTAATGCAAAAGTAATTAGTCCAAATAAGATTCAAAAGGTTGAAGTAGTTTTACCTTCAGGTTATCAAAAAACAGATAATTATGAAATGATTCAAAAAGATAATTTTAGGTATCAGGTTATTATTCCAAAAAATAAAATATACAGCCAATCATTTGAATATTATATAGTAATATCTACTGATAAAGGGGTGGTTACTTTTCCTGAAAACACCAAAGGAAGTCCGGAAAATTGGAATTTTGTAAGTGATCAGAAATACATAACAAAAGTAGTCGAAAAAGAATCGATTGTAGTTTTGTATGATGCTTTCGAAAAACAAACAGGTAACTTTTTATGGCCAAGACAATGGAATGCTATCAAATATAAAATTGATAAAACATTACATAAAATTGCTTCAAAAAACTATTTAAGTGTGTATGCTGATAATCTAAAAACTAAAAATCCAGATGTAACTTTTAAGGTATTAGTAAATGATATTGTTGAAAGAGAAACCCATAATTTAACACAAACCACCTCAATTGTAGTAACAGCTTCATCAGGAAATAAAGAAAAACAAAAAGTACAAATTGCATTGCAATTAAAAAACGGACAAGTTTTTGGAAAAGTAATCGAATTAACTTTTGAAACTAAAAGTATTACAATTCCTTTTTCTGAATTAAAACTAGTTAAAATGGTCCTTTTGCCAAGACCTTTTCCTCCTTTTCAATCCTATTTTTTGAAATCATTAGAAAATTCAAATTTTGACGCTAAGAACATTGAGGCTTTACAAATTTCAATCGGCCCAGAAATTAAAGCAGAAAATTACAGTAAAAATCAACAAGTACTTATCTACAAAATACTTTTACAATAAATGAGAAATATCAATTATATCCTTACTCTAATGTTTTTTTTAAGTTTAAATGGATGCTCAAAAGATGAAAATTTTGTTTCAAGTAAAGTGAAATTCAATTCAGATTGGCATTTTATAAAAGTAACAGATGAAACAATTTCTAATGAAGAATTTATTACTGACACAAATTTTACTTCTTGGAAGAAAGTGAATTTACCTCACACATCAAACATAGAGCCTAAAATTGTAAACAACCAATGGCAAGGAATTAGTTGGTATAAAAAGGAATTTTATCTTTCAAAAAATCAACAAGAAAAAAAGCTGTTTTTACATTTTGAAGGGGCAATGAATATTGCAGAAGTTTGGGTAAATGGTAAAAAATTAATTAAACATCAAGGTGGCTATTTACCTTTTGTAGTGGATTTTTCTGAAGTTGCCAAATTTGATAAAAAAAATATAATAGCTGTAAAATTAAACAACAAAGACAATCCAATAACTGGACCTAAACCTTTAGAGAAATTGGACTTTAATACCTACGGAGGAATTTATAGAAATGTATGGTTAATTGCTAAAAATCAACTCTATATTACAGACCCTATTCTAGAGAACAAAACAGCAAGTGGTGGAATTTTTGTAAGATATAGTGCTGTTTCAGATAAAAAAGCTACTCTAAATGTTCAGACACATATTAGAAATGAATATAAAAAAACTAAAACTTTTTACGTTAGAAATACACTTTTATACAAGGATAGTTTAATAACCACTTTAAAAACTAAAAAACATATTTTAAATGCGAATAATGATCATGAGATTACGATCGATTTAAAAATAGAAAATCCAAAACTATGGTCACCAAGAACTCCCAATCTATATACACTTAAAACCGAAATTATAGAAGGCGATAAAATTTTGGATACAGAAATCACCACAATTGGCATCAAAACAATGAAATTTATAGGTCAAGATTTTTACTTAAATGGTAAAAAGACCTTTTTGAGAGGTGTAAATCGTCATCAAGAATATCCTTTTATTGGCTATGCTCTTTCTGATAATGCCAATTATAGAGATGCAAAAAAAATAAAAGATGCTGGTTTTGATTATGTTCGTTTATCTCATTATCCACAAAGTAAAGCGTTTATGAAAGCCTGTGATGAACTAGGCTTAATTACTATTGATGCTATTTTAGGTTGGCAATATTTTAGTGAAGATACAGCGTTTCAAAAACACGTATTTCAAACTGCTAAAGATTTAATTAGAAGAGATAGAAATCACGCTTCTGTCTTGGCTTGGGAAGTTTCCTTAAACGAATCTTGGATGCCAGAAACATTTATAGATTCTTTAACTACAATTGCAAAACAAGAGTATCCTGGAAAACAAAATTTTACTGCAGGTTGGCAGTCTTATGGCTATGATATTTATTTACAAGCACGGCAACATCGTTTAAAACATTATCATGATCAATTTAAAAAACCTTACAATATTTCCGAATACGGAGATTGGGAATATTATGCAATGAATGCTGGCTTAAACCAAGATTCTTGGGGTAATTTATTACAAAAAAATCGCTCAAGCAGACAATTAAGGAATGCAGGAGAAAAAGCATTATTACAGCAAGCCACTAATATTCAAGAAGCGCATAACGATAATTTAAGCACACCCGCTTTTGCAGATGGTTATTGGGTAATGTTCGATTATAATAGAGGTTACGCAGATGATTTAGAAGCATCAGGAATTATGGATTTGTTTAGAATTCCTAAACCTTCGTATTACTTTTATCAGAGTCAAAGAGATGCCAATCATCCACAAGGAAAACCAATGATTTATGTTGCAAATCAATGGAAAAAAAACAGTCCTTTAGAGGTCAGAGTTTTTAGTAATTGTGATGATGTTGAGCTATTTTTAAACGACAAAAGTTTAGGAATTCAAAAACCAGACAATAATCGGATTTCAAACAATCTAAAACATCCACCATTTACGTTTAATATTTCAAAATATGTTAGAGGTAAATTAGAGGCAAAAGGATTTATTGATGGAAATGAAGTTGTAAATTACGTTGTTAAAACACCAGAATCTCCTAAAGAAATTATTTTAGAAATTGATGAAAGTAATTCTAAAATCACAACAAATGATGTTGTCTTCCTTTATGCAAAAATTATTGATAAAAATGGAACGCTACTTACTGATTTTGATGATAAAGTTACTTTTAGTTTAGAGGGAAGTGGAATGTTAATTGGTGAGAATCCAGTTGCTTTTGAAGCAGGTATTGCTTCCATAATTTTAAAAACAGGTAAAAGTATAAGGAACTTAAAGATTACAGCCAAAACAAAAGATTTTAAGGCTGCATATACAAACAAGCTAAATAATAATATTGAAATACTAGATAGCTTGCCTCAGATTTCAAAACAATTTATTGAATTTCAAAATAAAAGTAATGGAAATTGTATCATTAAAGGAAATAGTTTAAAAAAACAGATAGCACTAACTTTTGATGATGGGCCAAGTTTAGTATCAAAAAAAATCATTGAAATTCTAGAAAAATATAATGCGAAAGCTACTTTTTTTTGGGTAGGGGAAAATCTTAAAAAAAATAACAGCATCATATCATTGGCTCAAGATAGAGGGCATTTAATTTCAAATCATAGTTGGAACCATCAAAATGGTGTACAAGTATCTAATCAAGAATTATGGACTTCTCAAGTACACAAATGTTTAAAGGAACTTGCATTGAACGATATAGACAATGTAAAATATTACAGACCTCCTTTTGGTGCAGTAACACAAAAACAAATAGACTATTTAGGCTCAAAAAATATTAAAACAGTATTATGGTCTATTTCTACAATGGATTGGGATCCCAACCAAAACCAAGAAGGCAAAATGTTTTCAAAATTTAAAAAATATTTTCACAACAATGCAATTGTATTATTACATGATTATGATTTTGGTAATGTAGCAGCAAAATACAAGGATTTAGAAAAGGTACTTCAATATGGAACATCTTTAGGTTACAATTTTGTAACTGTAGATCAAATTATTTAATAATTTATTTTATGAAAAAAAAAATTCATGTAGCCATTCAGTTTATCATTTTAGTCTTAGTATTTTCTTGTTCAGAAACAAAAAATAATACAACAGAAATTACCATAAATGAATCAGCAGAAAATGTAATAACTAAAATAACTCGTTTATCAAACGATCAGATTTTAGTTTGTGCACACAGAGCTTATGATAAATTTGCTCCAGAAAATTCTTTAGCCTCTATCCAACAAGCCATTGATGCAGGAATTGATATGGTAGAAGTTGATGTAAATACCACAAAAGACGGAATTTTAGTACTAATGCACGATAATTTAATAGACAGAACTACAAATGCAAAAGGGTATGTAAGTGATTATACATATCTTGAGTTAAAAAAACTGTATTTAAAAATAGGGGATTCAGTTACCTCACATCAAATTCCCACTTTAAATAAAGTGTTAACATTGGCGAAAGATAAAATCATATTAAATCTAGATATTAAAATACTGGATGTGAGTAAATTATACCAACAACCTTTAGTAAAAAAAATGCAAAATGATGTGTTTTCGTTTATTTGGGATAAAAGAAAGATTGATAAAATATTACAAATAGATGCAACTTATGCTGTTTTGCCTATAGTTTCTAGCAGGGTAGAAATGATGAATTATGCACAAAACATCAAATCAAAATTACAGCATTTTGATGAAAATTCCTTCAATCAGGAAAATTTAGAATGGGCAAAAAACAACGGTATTTTGGTTTTTATGAATATTCTTTGGAAACCTGATGAGATTTTATTCAAAATGAACCTAAACAAGTTGATGATATTATTGCCCTAAAACCTGCAATTATACAAACAGATCATCCTAAAAAAGTGTTAGCATATTTAAAAAGTAAAAATTTACATAATTAAAAATTCAATAATGATTTCTAAAATAAAAATAACTTCACTTCTATTCATACTGCTAGCAACAATTAGTTTTTCACAGTCCATAGAAATTGTTTCTTTTGGTGAAAACCCTTTGGAAATTAGTCCACTTTTAGGAGCAGATTTAACGGTTAATTTTAAATATTCGAGTGAAGTTGGTGCAACTAGCAATCATATATTTATAGGGTTAGAAATTTTGGATAGCAATGACCAATATGTAAGTTACATTAATGGCATTACATTAAATAATCAGCAAGCAGGAACTGATATTCAGAAATCTGCATCATTTTTTGTGGGAAGCATTCATAAGTTGTCTGCAGATTTACCTGCAGGACATTATTATCAAGTAAAAGCAACACTATATGCAAGTGGTGGATGGACAGAAAGTGCTTGGGCTGGCTATTGGAATTCGCCTGCATTAATATTTCAGGATACAAGTGATTTTGTTTTTAGTACAAATCCAATATCAAAAGGAGCAGATGTAAGTTGGATGACAGAAATGGAATCTGAAGGCTATACTTGGAAAGACAATGCAGGAAATACAAAAGAATTAATGCCTTTACTAAAAGAGTACGATTTAAATGCTGTTCGATTGCGTGTTTGGGTAAATCCAGAAAATTCAGATGCAAATGGTTGGAGCGATATTGATGATTTGGTTATTAAAGCAGAAAAAGCAAAGGCAAACAATTTAGATATAATGATATGTATTCATTTTAGTGATTGGTGGGCAGATCCTGGACAACAAACCAAACCAGCTGCTTGGTCTAATTATTCAGTTTCACAATTAGAAACTGCTGTTTCCAATCATACATCTGATATTTTAAATGCTTTACAAGCAAAAGAAATTACACCAAAATGGGTTCAAATAGGCAATGAAACTAATGATGGAATGTTGTGGACAACAGGGAAAGCTTCTGCAGGTGGTTTTGGAAACTATGCTAAATTTTTAAACGCGGGTGCAAATGCCGTTAAAACCTTCAATACCAATATTAAAACCATTTTACATCTTGCTAGTGGAAATGATAATGGTTTATTTCAATGGAATATTGGTGGATTACTAAATAACGGCTTTCAGATAAATAATTTTGATATTATTGGAATGTCTTTATATCCTGATCTAGACAATTGGAAATCTAATGTAGATGCTACCTATGATAATATGATTGATTTAAAATCAAGATATAATAAAGAGGTGATGATGGTAGAAATTGGTTTTTCTTACAGTCGTCAAGATATTACCTATCAATTCCTTACTTATATGATTGAAAAGACCAAACAAGCTGACGGTTTGGGTGTTTTTTATTGGGAACCCATTGCAAGAAGTCCTTTCACTTCTTATTCCAAAGGAGCTTGGGATGCTGATGGAAGTCCTGCTATAGCAATGGATGCTTTTTTAGATAAGTCAACATTAAGTGTTGAAAACATTAAAAACGTAAATGGAGTTTTTAATGTTTATCCAAATCCTTCAAAAAGTATTATAACAATTAATGCTTTAGAAAATCGAGTGAATACAATTAAACTTTATAGTTTAAATGGGAATATATTAATTGAAAAAAAAGGGAATTATAAAAACTTAGACGTGGATATTTCTAAATTAACAGCAGGTATATATTTCATTAAAATCAACAATAAAGTTGTAAAAAAAATATTTAAATTATAATTTTCTATATCATAAAACAATGCAAATACTTACATTTTTAGGATTTACTATTTTAGTGGCAGTAATTTCATATTTAGCCACAAGAAAATGGGTATAAAACAGA
>Ga0114995_10003095_pt1 | contig 11434 bp, 7 predicted proteins | sample ArcticOcean_MG_C_11_FD_87038 | JGI IMG/M metagenome (GOLD analysis project Ga0114995, IMG submission 87038) | Marine microbial communities from western Arctic Ocean - ArcticOcean_MG_CB2_154 | ecosystem: Environmental > Aquatic > Marine > Oceanic | place: Arctic Ocean: Canada Basin | collected... | reverse complement strand
TGTAAGCTCTCTCTCTCTCTCTCTCTTTTGTTCGCGCGTTTTGACTCGCGATCGAAACGTTTTCAAAAGAAAAAGAAGCTAGAGCGCGCTCATTTTCTATGGCGAGAGAGTGTGTGTACGATTTTTCGCGCGTAGCAGCGTTCGTTCACTGATGCGGACTCCGAGCGGTCAAAGATCAGGAAAAGAACTTTGATCACGAGAGAAAGAGATCGAGACCGACGACGACGACGACGACGACGACAGAGAGAACGTGCAACGAAACACGTAAACACCAAAAAAAAAACAGGACCTGGGCCAAGCACCAGCTCTCGCTTTGCCTTAAAAAACACTCGCACTCGCACTCGCATCGAGTCAAACATTAGCGCGCTTTTTGAACACCCCTACTTTCGACCAAAACGCCTCAGTAGTAAAACAAACCATTAAAGAAGAGCGCAATGAGAAAACGACAAAAACAAACCTTATTCCTTTTGAACGGCGAGATAGATATTCGGGAATGAGCGAACGAACTCGCGCGCTAAACGCACTCCCTAAACACATTTCGTTACTCCTGCGTCGCAAGGGAACGCGCTTACCCATGATAAACTCGGAATCATCATCCGGATCCGTGTTTGGAAAAAAAAGAATTCATCTTCGCCTTATTAAGAGGAACTTTGAAAGAAAATCAGTAACGATCAACGATAATGATCATGATGAGGAACCACTGCAGAAACAGTACGATGAGTCGTTAGTGAAGATGAACCGCGGTTGGAACCAAGGAGCGATAAGTGCTGCTTTAAGGAAACAGAGCGGCTGCGATGATTTCGATGAACGAGACAGAGTGAAGATGGCGATGTTGTTGAAACATAGACTGCGCGAAGAGTCGAGACTGGACGCGCGCGAAGTAACGAGCGATGATGATGATGATGCGCACAAGCGTTATCAGAGACGAGTGCAGTCGCACGAGCTCGCGAGGAGGAATAGTAATAGTAACGACGGGACGACGACGACGACGTGTTCTTCTTTCGGCGCGGCGAACGCGGTCGTCGTCGCGGCGGAAGGTTTTTCTTCTTTATCGTATTTCGGCAACGGTAGTACTGCGACGATGATTAGATTACCGCCGTTGAAGGGGAGGCAGCAGAAGGCGATGACGATTACTGGTGATTTCATTAGGACAGCGAAACCGAAAACGTTTGAATGTTTGAACATCGTCCTAGAAGCCGTGGCGGAGAGGTACGAGATTTCGAAGGAGAAGACCGTTTGGACGAAGACGCTTTGGAAGTATATTTCGCACGAGTGGGAGTTTCATAGTAATAGTAGTAGTAGTAAAAGTAGTAGTAACGAGAACGATGTGTTGAAAATTATCGAAGCCGTCGACGGTAGAGACGCCGACGAGTTCATCGAACTTTGGGCGAAACGAAGGAAAGTGTCGTTTTCTAATTCCTCTAACGATGATGATGATGATGATGACAATGATAACGAAATAATGGACGACGACGAAGACGACGACGAAGACGAATATAGTATACATGAAGACGAAGAACAAACACTTGTGAAGGGAGAAGAAAAGGATAAAGACAAAGAGAACGAACAAAAGATTTCGATGGAAATCGAAAAAATTAAAGAAAAATCAATTTTTTGCAATCCAAACAACAAAGGCGCGATACTACTCGCCACAGCTCGAGCGTATGACGATTTAGGATCCGTGCAAAACGCAAAAGATGCGTGGACGAATTGCGAACGCTTTTATAACTGCGATAGAGACGCAAATAAACTCGTCGAAATGAAAATCGAACGCTTATGTTCGTCCTCGAGAAACGTAAACAGATTAGACGACGCGAAGCAATGCTTCTTAGATTTAGTTCAAACGATTAAACCGAAATCTGGCCTTAAAAGAAAAGCATTTACGGCGGCATGCAAAGTTATAAACCAAACGAAAGACGTGCAATTCGCACGATTAGTATACGACGCTATGAAGCGAAATCGAGAACACGGAGACGCGTTCATAATAGCAACTTTAATTTCAGCGTTTGGATTTTATGGGATGTTAAATCCGCCTACGCAAAAGGAAGAGATGAAAATGCTCGGTTTGCAATGTTTCACTCGCGCGAAAACAAAAGATATTGTATTAGATGGTCAATGTTATTCGAGCATAGTTGGTTTATTATGTAAAGCTGGAGACGTAGAAAATGCGATGGAAATCATAAAACAGTTGGAACAATCGGAGAAGTGGATGGCGCAAGGGACTATTGGAACTAAAGCGTTTGCAGCTGCGTTTAAATACGAACAAAGAAATGCCGCAGGGAAGAGCAAGAATGCGGTATCTGAAGAGAACGAGAAGTATTACGATTTCCAATCCGCGAAGCGTTTGCAAGAGTTGAAAAAACAACAATTTAAAGAAATACGAGACAATCGCGAAGCTAAGAAGAATAGACAAAACGTCGAACCCGCGTATGCGCAAGTCATGCACTTCTTAACTGACTCGAAGCGTCCAAAAGAAGCTTTAATGGTGTTTCAAAACATGCAAAGAAATGGTGTACCACCGAGTAAAAGTACGTACAGAGCGTTATATAAGGCGTTGAGATACGCGGGTGGGAAAAATGGAAGCCGAGTTTCGAACAAAACGGCGGCCAGGTATGCGATCGATACCGTGACTTCGAATTCGGCATCGAACACGTTTTCTTCTTTCGGTAATTCAAAGAAGCAACAACAACAACTACAAGGAACTGGACGACGATACGTAACAACAACAACAACAAACAAAGGGAATAGTATTAGTACTAGCAATGATTATAACGCAAAAATTGTTAGCGGTGGCGATTTCGAACTCGAGAAGACTAAACGACACGATTTAGAGTGCATATTAGAGATTTGCGCGAGAGCCGGTCTCGCCGATGAAGCAATAGAAATACGCGATCGCTTGAGATTCGGTTTCGGCGACGCATATGCCGACGCGCCCGAAATTCGAAGATGTTTAGTCGAAGCCTTCCAAAGATGTGGCCCTCACAGAGTCGAAGAAGCCTTGGCGGTTTATAACGAAGATATATTTTTCAAAGGTTCATTTTCGAAGAAGAAAAGTCAACAAAGGAGCTTGAATAATAAACGAACGAACGCGGCTGCAGTTGAATCCGCGCACCATCTATCACCAGAGTTTTGGAGCTTCCTCAGCTTGGCTTTAAAAGATGCCAATTTACTCTCTGAAAACGTAGCCGTTTTGAAAGCGTGTTTGTTGAACACCGGGAATAGTAGAAATCAAAAGAAGATTTTGAATCCAAGCGCGGCGAATCAAAGATATTATCCAATCGCCGCGGCGAATATCGTCATCGAACATTGCGCTCAAGAGAACGTTCCAGGCGAAGCGATGGATATTCTCGAGCTCATCAATAGATCGGATAACGTGCTCGTGGCGGATACTTTGACGTATTTAGCGTGCTTAAAGTCGACGAAAAGAATGAAAAACGGACCTCAAATAGCTGAAAAGATCATCGACGAAATGGTTCAGAGAAAGGGAGAAGATTTTGTGACTACGGAACATTTGAACTCATTATTAGCCGCGTATGCAAGAGCTGGGACGGAAAAATATATCGCAAAAGCTGAAGACGTTTTTGAAAGGATCGTAAAAATGAGAACGAAAGCAACAAACTCGAACTATTTAGTAGTGGAAGAGTTTGAGTTCATAACGATGTTATACGCGTATTCAATGGTATCTGATTTCAAGAAAGTGATTGAGTTTTATAACAAACATGCTACTGCGTTTGTTAGTAACCCGAAATCTGAGCGAAAACCGAGGATTTTCAACGCTGCTATTCGAGCGACTATATTAGAGCCGAGACTTTTTAAGAACGTCGAAACGATCGAAGAAGTAAACAACTTGCGAGATATGTATAAAGATATGACAGAAAGAGCTGATGGATTTTCACAGCATCATCAACATCAACAACAAGAAGAAGAAGAACACAGTGCTCTCATTAATAATAACGACAACAACAGAGGAAATAACGCGTATTTACAGAAACAAACAGAAAACGCTCTGAAAATGCTCACGAGAGTCGCAGCCGATATCAACGCAAAGGCGGCTTTGATTTCATTATCACCTTCTTCGTCGTCGTCGTCGCCTTCTTCTGCAAAGATACCGGCAAAAGATGACAAAAAAGACGACGAAGCCGCTTCTTCCTTGTTCGACGAAATCGATATGTCACGAGAGTCTCCAACGCAAGCTAGAGCGAGAATCTTACAAAGAATCAAAGAATACAAGGAAGATCCGAAACAACAATCACGAGCGCTTCATTGCACGAACTGCTCCGAAAAAAACGTCTCGGCGATTCAAAAACTCGCTCTAGACTTGAAACTCGCGCCTTCCGCGTTGAAAGTCGTCTACAGCAGCGGTCGCTGGTTACGACAAAACTCTACTACTATTAACAGTCCGACGACGACGACGACGTCAACGACGAGAGTGACCTTCGATGGTTTAAAAGATTGCGTGTTCGATAAAGACGCAATCGATCGATGGTTATCCGGTTTATAAGAGTCTAATACGTTATCAATAAAAAACGGCCACGACATCAATCGTATTACATATCAACGCTCAATCAAACGAACGTAAAATAGCCAACACTCGCGTGAATCCTTTTATTTACTTTTCTGCTCAAACTAATCACTGCAATGATTGTTATCGCTAACATTGTAACGGACGACGACGTCGCGAAATTTTTGCAATTTTTTTTTTGCGAGCGGCGAGTTCTTATAAACAGAAGGAGAAAAGTTTCCCAATTTCGCTCCCCACAAACAAACGAAGAACTCATTCAGTAATAAATAAAACAATAAATGTTTGCCATTAAAGCCCCAATCGTCGCAGCTCAAGCGCAACAACAACAACAACAACATCAACAGAAATCAACCAAAAAAGTCGCAGCGTAAGTTTTAATTATTCTAACGCGCGTCGTTACCGTTTTCCTCTCTCTCAATCTCGCATTTATCCCTCTCGCTGGTTGCCGCTTAAAAATGCATTTTTAAGCCAGATTTTAGCTTCTTTCTCGTCTTTGTCGTATCAATACACGCGCATTAATCGAACGCGCGATTACTTTACTGCAAATGAGTGATAATAAACGCAAGCAGTGATATTATTTCGATCACGTTTTCGCGTCGCGTTTCGGTTTTAGGTTCATTTAATCACGCCCTCGCGTGGATATGATAAGCGCTTTAAGTAGGATCGTATCTCCCCTTTTGCAAGGAGCATATCTCTCGACCGAGAGGCATAAAAGAGATATTCTTTGAGAGAAAATAGAGAGTTAAGCGCGAAGAAGACTTGGCTGGATCAATGAACTGACTCATTCACGTACTACAATTAAATAAATGAAAAAAACAACAGGCCAAAGCAAATCGCAGCAGCCGGTTGCGCAGCCGTCATGTTGTTCAACTGCAATCAAGCGCAAGCGGAGATCATGGGCTTAACGCTCCAAAACGGCGTCCCGAACGCGGCGGCGCAAAAGTTCAAACAACCGTTCATCCCGGACGGCAGACCGGTTGTTTATGTTGAGAAGGATGGAGCGGCGGATATTACGACGTTTGATGGTAGAATTGCGCCGAACGTTGCGCGATCGAATGTTGGGTGCAAGACGATTACTGGGCAGCCGTGCGTCGATTTCGCTTCGGGGAAGTAAGCAAGAAGTAATTTAAACACACACACATTTAGCAATTCACCAAATCACACAGCAAAGACACGTTGTACTCTCGTTATATAAATAAAAAGAATATACATTAAACAAAAATGAAAGATAATAATTAAAAGAATTAATTAATTAAATGTGCTAAATCCATCGTTATAAGTCGATTTCCAAGAAACCTTTGAGAACGTCGTCGTTTCGTGACCTAAAATCACAACCAAGACGCTAATATTATCGTTACTTAAACGATTCAAGGCTTCGCAGCCGAGTCTTTTCGCACACATAGACGGTTCTTTAACAGTATCTCTAATGATTGAACATATATCCGCGTTTGAGCAGACGTCCCATAAACCATCGCATGCGATTGTAATAAACGCGTCGGTTTCACTCGATAAAGTCTTTTTTATGACCTCCGGTATTGGGACGACGCCGCCAGAGTCGGTACAATCCCAATCGCCTAAAGCTCTCGTCACGGCTAAACCGGCGTCGCCGACTCTTATTTGACCGTTCTCTAACGTCTGTATCTTCACCGTCGCTGATGAATTTCTGACGCGTTCGAGTTCTCTCGCGTTTGAACTCGCGCAATGGTCAAAACTCAACGCAGTCGACCACGTTTCAGAGTTTTCATCTATTTCGTCGACTCCGGAGGGATGATGTCCTAGAACGGCTCTGCTATCGCCAGCGTTCGCGACGTAGACGTCGTTGCCCCAGAAGAAGCAAACTGTGGCAGTGCATCCAGGGAACCGTTTTTTCTTTGACTTTTCGCTCGTCGCAGTCGATTTGTTCATATCCTTTCGCTCCTTCTCCGTCCAATACTTCTTAAAGTGTTCGTGCAATTTCAAGAAAACTCTTTTAGCATTTCATCGATTTCATTATCGTTATTATTATTATTATTATTATTGTTATCATCAGCAGTATTTAATAAATAACCCCACTCTGATAATATTGCATCTTGCAAGTTATCCGCGCAAAACTCTGCGCACTCGAATCCTCTATGGCCGTCAAAAACAGCCAAGACAGCGCATTGCGATAGACCACCGAAATTCATGATAATCTTATGCCTGTCTTCCATTTTATCGTTCCCTCTCGCGCCTGCGGTGGCAAACGCACCAGTATTCGAAACAATGCATTGATTATTATTATTATTATTATTTTGATCGTGATAATTTGTTCGTGCGTATGCAAACGCGCATGGAGGAAACTCCAATCGATTACCAAATACGCTCATGTTTTCGTCGTCATTTTTAATATCGATGGACATTTTATCGTCTTCTACTACTACTACAGCATCATCATCGTCATCTGGAACGTGCGTCCACACACTTGGTCCAATTTCGCTCTCATATATCTCTATATTCTTGCGTAAAATTTGTTCTATTTCGATATAATCCGGTCTATTTTCGGGTTTGCCGTCCCACATTTTTGTCACGATTTGCTCAAACTCTTTTTCTAACTTTTTCTTTATCATCTTATTATTATTATCATTATTATCACAATCATCATGAAATGAAGAAAAATAGGGAGAATTTTCATCATCATCGAACGCCTTAACGGGTCTTAAATCTTCTATCACGATCGCTTTCGCTAAATCACCGTCGTTATAGCTCAAATCCATGCACGTATGCGCTAAAGCAACGTTTCGCTCTCTATCCGCGTACGGCTCCACTCTAGTCGCGATTTCGTTTAAAGTGATCCCTAAAGAATACACATCACTCGCGTACGTGGATACAACGCGCATTAAAACTTCTGGAGCTATGTATGCCAACGTACCTACTAAATGTTGTTTCTGGAACCCCCCAGAAGGCGCGTTTCCATCGTTTGCCACGAACTTCCCGTTAATATCAACCGCCCTTCCCTCGGCGTCTTCCGATTTCACTTGTTCGTTATAAATAGCGTGTTGCAAAGAGTTCTTTAAATCTTCAGCTTTCTCGGATAAACCGAAATCGGTCAATTTCGCGTTCCACTTCGAGTCCAACAAAACGTTCGCCGGTTTAATATCTCTATGCACGACCTTATGCTCGTCCTTCAAATACTTCAAAGCTTTCACGATTTGCCAAGATACTTTCAACAGCGCCCCTAAATTCGGTACCCATCTGTTCACATGTATAGCTTCATTCACTGACCCGTTCTCGTACCAAGGAAACACGATCGCGTATTCAGGAGGCCACGCCCTGGCGCCGATTAACTTACAAACAAACTCCGAATCTAACTCGCTCAAGATCTGTAACTCGCGATGATACCTATCAATGTCCTGTTTCGTCCTTAATTTCGGGATCTTAATCGCACACGGTCCTTCGCATTCTTCGATTCTCGACAGCCATACCTCCGACGCGTTCGATTGAAACATCTTTATCGGCGGTCGTCTGGTCTCTGCGTTGGCATTCGTAAAGTTTAGGGTTTCACAGCTCTCCTTTGATAACCTAAACGTCACCGCCTTGTTTTTGCTTTGACAGCACCCTCGAAAGCACCGGTCTTCGTCCCCTGCGATTGCTTGGCAAATATCCATTATCTATTTCTTAGTTATATTTTTTCGTTTCTCAGATTTTATGTAGCCACCAGATTTGATATCGAGACATTTACACGCAAAACATGTACTTATGATGATGGATATAAATAATTATTAGGTGTTCAACACTGCGGAATATCGCTTCATAGAGTTAGATGAGAGAAAATAAGAGATGTAAGAGAGCTTTTGACTGATGATCTCAACGAATCGATACATGCACGCGATGCAGGAGAACTAGAGCTCGAGAACGATTCAAAAGAGCTCGTTTTGTGCATTAATTAATTAATTGATTAGTAGAATGTATGAGCAAAAGGCACGTCACAAAAACGTATCCATCATTTTTAAACACAAAACGTGTTTTGATAACAAATAAACGATTTCAATTTTAACTTCCTTGCGCGGTAGAGAGCGAGCGCTGTCTTCTCTTTCGCTCTCTCTCTCTGATCTCGAGAACTTTAGAGTAAAGTAAACGTAGCACTATATATACCGCGTATCGGATTTTCAAGAAACGAAATCGAAATCGAAATCGAATTCGAAAGTCCTCTTCTTCGGAATTGATATTAGTTTCATTGAAACCTTTTCTTTATTAAGATTTGATATCGATAATTCGAAAGATAGGATAAGAATAAGAAAATAAGAATAAGAATGGCACAAGGCCGCGATTTCTACAAAATCTTAGGCGTCGAACGAACGAGCACGGACGATGAACTGAAAAAGGCGTATAGGAAACTGGCGATGAAATGGCATCCGGACAAAAACCCTGGCGAGAAACAAAAAGAGGCGGAGAAGAAGTTCAAGGAAGTATCGGAGGCGTACGAAGTCCTAACCGATGCGAAGAAGAGGGATCAGTACGATAGATTTGGGGAGGAAGGGATCAAGGATGGGTTTGGAGGTGCAGGCGCGGGCGGTCATGGCAACGCGCAAGGCGGGTTCTCGCAAAGGGACGCGCACGATATATTTCAACAGTTCTTTGCGGGGAGCGGAGGGATGGGAGGAGATCCGTTCGGCGGGGGCGGAATGGGCGGGTTTGGAGCAGGCGGACACGATCCGTTCGGTCAAATGCACGGCGGTGCGAGACAACAACAACAAAGACAGCAAGAACGGACGAAGCCGCCACCGGTGGAGCAAAAATTAGCGGTTTCTCTCGAAGATTTGTTCTACGGAGCGACCAAAAAATTGAAAATCACTAGAAAAGTTCTCGATCAACAAGGGCAAAAGATTACGAAAGCGGAAACGATAGAGGTGCCAATTAAAGCTGGGTTCAAGAAAGGGACGAAGATTACGTTTGCCGAGAAAGGTGGAGATGAAGACAGGAACACGATCGCTGCCGATTTAGTGTTTGAGATCGACGAGAAGAAACATCCTCATTTCACTCGAGACGGGAACGATTTGATTAAAACGGTCAAAATAGATCTCGTCGATGCAATGTGCGGCTGGTCCTCGACTATATATACAATAGATGGTAAATCAATAGACGTTTCTGTGCCTCACGTGATTTCGCCGAAATATACTAAAATTATCTGCGGTCAAGGCATGCCTTTGTCAAAGTCGCAAAACGGCTCCAGAGGCGATTTGAAAATCAAGTTCGAAATTCAGTTCCCTGGCGACGACTCGGTTTTATCAGACGCACAAAAGGATGAAATGAGGCGAATTTTAGAGAGCATACATTAGTTATTAATATAAATAGTAGAGTATATATTATCAGTGTTTTTGTATATATATATATATAATTGTATATAAGCGCTATACGTCATCGTTACATCATTCTCGCCCTCAAAATTCAAAAAGTAAAAATGATAACCTTACTTACTTGCTCGGTCTCATGCCAACGCCCTTACCCTTCAATACCGCAGCTTCGTTCGTCAACTTCTTCCCTTGTTTCTTCGATTGATCATAATACGATTGCGAGAAACCACCAGAGACGTTTCCTTCGGCTTGCGACTTCACGAACAAAATGATCAAAAAAGAAGTCGGGATGATGATGAACAAAGCGGTCGCGATAACGCCCAAAATGTTCACATTCGCTAAAGCGACTTCGGAGACCTCGTTTTGCGCAAACGACGGGAACGCCGCAGATGCAGTCGCGAAGACAGTCATAGCCTTCAACGCTTCGGTCTTTTTCTCAGAAACGAACTCGACCATTTGTTGTCGTTGTTCTCGTTGCGTCGGTTGGAATTGCGCCTGTTTTCGACCATCAAACAGTAGAGATAACATTTAATTAGTAAATATTCATCATTGAAGAAGAAGAAGAAGTAAAAAAAGTAGAAAAAACGTCGCACAGTTCGCGCTCTCCGCGAAGAAAGAACAAAATTGTTTTCGTTCATTGTCGACATCCATTTAGGGTTTCAGAGAAGATCCGTATCTTCTGCCTCAAAAAAAGCAACCTTCTAATGTAAACACAGGCTAAAGCGCGCTTCTGATGAACACAGTCCTCTGATAACACACACACACACACACACACACACACATGCGATCCGCGGTTTCACAAGTACGATCGATACCCGATTTTCTTTACATTCCCATTTCTCTAAAGCGAGAGAACGAGTTTGTTTCAAAATCTCATCAAACTGTTCCGTTTTGAGATCGTCATATCTCGCCCAATCTGTTCTCCAGAAGGAGCTTTTTTATATCTAAAACGCTCTTCCGCTTTTCTTCTATTCCGATTAAACATCGACGCGCGCACGAAAACGAGCAACAAAACAACTCTCTCTCTCTGTGTGTTTATCGATATATGCGCGCGCTCGTTGTTGTTGTCTGCGTTGAATCATTAATCGAATCAACAACGGACGTGAACAATTTCACTTGCAGCAAAACCCAATTATTTATTATCCAATGAAAAGAGAGTGCGCGTATATCTAAACCGGTTCTTCTGTTCGATTACTTTACCTTGCAAGAGACGGATTGTTTACCGCGAGCGGTTCTGCACGACGCTCTAGTGAGTGGGATTAAACCAGCGCTGGATAAAGTGCAAGCCATTTTTATTTAATTGTTTTAGTGTGTTTCTGAAGCGCGAGACGTGCGTGCTTTTTGTGAAGATCTCTCGTTTTTCAGAATCGATTGGTAGAGAGAGATTTTTAGAGGGCATTTAGTATGTGGACGCGAAACAGGAAAAACGCGAAACGCGAACGTCTTGTGATTGTTTGTCTCGAGTTTTATTCATACATGGCAGTTCTATTGCGCTACTGCTACTGCTGGTGGAAGGTATTCTTCAAATCCTGGACATTTTTGTTCAATTAAGTAGTTTAAGCAATCGATTCGGTTGTTGAAGTGAGCCAAATAACAAGCACGC
>Ga0114995_10003091_pt1 | contig 11440 bp, 12 predicted proteins | sample ArcticOcean_MG_C_11_FD_87038 | JGI IMG/M metagenome (GOLD analysis project Ga0114995, IMG submission 87038) | Marine microbial communities from western Arctic Ocean - ArcticOcean_MG_CB2_154 | ecosystem: Environmental > Aquatic > Marine > Oceanic | place: Arctic Ocean: Canada Basin | collected... | reverse complement strand
AGGTCTTCATGGGCGTCATGAGGATGTTTACCCGGGCATCCCTAATAAGATTTCCAAAGAAAAAACGGAGCTACATTGGAAGCGATTTAGAAAACTGGTTAATTCAATCTTAGACCTCGGGTTACCCGTTATCTGGGTTAGGCAGGCACCCGAACTGGATGACACAATCAATTCAAAAATTCGGCAAGTGACTGCAGAGAATGATTCGATAACAGGTGTGTCACGCCACTGGTGGGAAGAACGGCGTCATTTTTCGAGCGCGAAATTGATGAAAGACCCGCTGTTCTCAAAGATAGTAATCATTGACCCGGCCGATACTTTTTGCTCTTTGGAAATGTGTTACGCGATTAGGAACGGAGTTACTTATTATCGCGACAGAGGTCATATGTCAGTTTCTGGTGGGCGCATTCTTGCGGAAGAGGTTATTCAGAGATTTTTAAATGCCAAATGAGGGTGATTCACCAAAAAATTGGGTTGCATTTTATAGATTGAATTTTAACTATTTTCGAACAATCAACGACATAGCTCAATAAAGGTTTTTTCTGTCGATGTTTAAGGTGTTGAGATAATTGGCCGAGTTGAAATAAAAAATGGGTGTGTTCGTTCTATCAGCGTTCATTAAGATCGAGTCGATCCATGAGTCCAGAGAAGTCAGCACTAAAGTGCTCGGCAGATGTCAGTGCTTTTGCAGTATTGATATTCTCTTTTAATATTTTCTCATCCAATGATTTTAGGTTTCCATTTAAATCAAGGGAAATTTCTTCAATCAAAAAGAAATGAAAGCCATATTCTTTAAGAAAAACAGAGACTAAGTTTTCTGATGAAATATAGATTGTCTTACCTAACGCGATCAGCATGATTATTGTTTGATAGCCTTGTTGCCTATCATTATTAAAAAGAGCTATATCTATACCTGAAAGATAGCTAACGTAATCAGCTTTTGATAGAAAAGTTTCTTCAAATGTGAGATTTAACTTATCCGAATAAGATTCTCTTAATTGGTCAATATAGCTTTTGTCACCATATGCACATGGTATTGAAATCGATATGTCTCCTGATTCGAGGTGGAGGCGATTTAAAATATCTTCGTGACGTTGTGACGGGTATCCATTATTACCAAGCATCAATTTTTGAAAGCCCCTTTTTTTCTCATCCCCATTTGCAGTATTTAATGACGAGTTGATGAGCCCATGAATAGGTTCACACTTATCATCCATTATAGGGAAGCAGATTCTGAACATTTCTATCCCATACTTTTTAAGGATGATTTCTTTTTCTTTTTCTGACACAGCAGTGGCAATATTCATTTTTCTAATAAGATTATTCTCTAGAATTTTTGAATATTTTCTACTATAAATGTCCCCACCAAAGGTTATCCAAATTTTTTTATTTTTTCTGAATAAGCAACTTGCATACAAATATTCACTTGGGTGTAAAAGTGAAAAATATAAGAAAACCGTATTTGTTCTTACTAGTTTGATAAAATTGATAAATGTCGCAACCGATCTTTTCTCTGTTTCAAGAACCTCAATAACTACACCATGACTTTGGCCCCAATCTTTTACTAACTTAATCCATCCCAGTGAAAATTTTCTTTGATTTTTTGGACTAATAATCAGTATTTGATAATTCATATTTTCTATCGCCTTAGTATTGATGCGAACAGTTCTTGCCAGAGCCATTTTCATTGTAGAGTATATAAAGATCCTCGTCGTGTTTGAAGAGATGGGGGTAAGCGAGCATTTCCGAGCCCCATCCATCGGGTGCTGAATTAATGGAGCATAGATAGATCTAATCTATTCCACTTTCCCTCATCTACTGATTCGGCGTAACTTATTTGGTATTTTGCTTCCCGGTGTGAAAACCACATTCGCCAATGATCCTCCTCTTGAATAACGCTGGGTCGTGAAACCGCGTATTCCGATGGATCGGCTAAATCAAAGGCGACGTGCCCATCACGATGCCAGGGAACGCCGTCATCTGATTCTGCACATTTTATGTAAAACTAATGTCGAGGTTTGCCACTATGAAAATCCCATTTAGTGCATGAGAGATAGCACATTTTCCAAGGATTATTGTGTGAGCTAGGGATCACGCAAAAACTCGCACAAAAATGTGGTTCGTTGAGTGTTCTATCTACGATTGGTCCCCGAGCGTATTTCTCGAACTGGCAGTGATTTTCGGATATAGCAAGCCCGATCGAGTTACAAAAAGGGACGGTTAAACCGAGATTTCATTAGATGTAATAAAGAAAGCGGGTACCGTTGCCAAGGTCAACTAGCCAGGTGGCTGTTGCCCCACTTTCATCATAATCGCCTCTTTCAACTTATCCTCGTAGCGTTTTAGCTCACTTGGTTTATCTTTAAGTTATTCTGTGAAATGCTTTTGCGGGTCCCATTCAGCAGCTATTTGTTTGTACTCATCTTCACTTAACCAACTGTGCAGCCGACGTTTTGCTCGTTTTCTCCACGCTTCAACCGTTGAGCTATCCCTTCAAGTTTAACTAGTCGTTTCTGTTCTTCTTTTGTCAGTTCTGTACGGTACGGATAGGCCTCTTCGATGCCGTCCCGCAGCAGCTTACGGAAGTCGCTGCTTGGCTTCTTCTGACTGTAGTGCCACTCACTCATATAAGACGTTTCCGTTCAACAGTTTTTATATTCGCAACCAAAGAAAGAAAAATACGTTTAAAAATTTAACTAGTACGCCTCAGAACTTCTTTGAGCCTCACCCAGCCGCCGTCGTATAGATCAATTTGTTCTTCCAGCGCGGTTATATCGTATTCAACAGAATGAAAAGTGAAAGAATTCTTGGCTAAGTCGAGAATGAGATATGAGCAACCAAGACCATCACGCTGTTGCCCTAATGAACCTGGATTCAGGAATAACAATGTACTTAAAGTCTTTGCTAATTTGTGATGCGTGTGTCCTGTGACAATGTAGTCATATTTCTGTACTAAATCCATATACCCAGATAAATCTGTATCTGGATATATCCTTCCATTGAGATAATCTTCAGGAGATCCATGACATAAGAACAAACGTTTATTCTCTAACTTAACAATCTTGTATTCAGGTAATTGCCTTAAAAAATCAATGTTTTCTGCAGAAATAGTCTTAATTGCTTTCAAATAGGAATGTCCGTACTTTTCAACCAATTCTTCGACTTTGACTTTGCCATCTATGATATCCAGAAAATTTTTATCGTGATTTCCTAGAATGCATTGAAAACGGTTTAATCGACAATGATTAATGATGTCATTAGCATTGTAGTAGTATCCAATAAAATCCCCTAAGAAGAACACTTCAGATACATCGTTTATTGATTTAAGGGCGCTCGTGAACTGCTGGAAAGAAAGGTCGTTTCCGTGCACATCAGAAAAAAAACAGACCTTCATATCTTTTCACCCAAGATCCACTCTATTGTTTCCTCCAAGCTGTATCGTGGCTCATAATCAAATACAGATTTTATTTTTGCGCAGCATAAACTCCAGTCGGAGATGCTAACCGAGTCAGAGTCGGTAAGATCAATCACTTTTGATTTACTCTCAGTTTTCGCAATCATTGTTTGTGCAAGCTCGTGGTTAGAATGAGAGGTTTTGGCACCGACATTAAAAAGACCCGAAGCCTCAACGTTTTCAGATGCTAAAGAAATAAAATCACCAAGATCTCGTAAGTCGAGAAAGCTCATCTTACGTCCAGCATCGCCAGTTAACGTTACATCCAGGTTATTTGTAATACGGTCAAGAAAAATCGGAAATACAGATCGTAAAGGCATGTATTTGCCAACTGGCGAAGGGATTCTTACATTAAGAAATTTAATTTTTTTATCACAGAAATGCTCAATTAATTCTTCACATTTATATTTAGAAAAAGCATATGTTGAAAGTGGGGCAACTTTATGCAGCTCTGTAATTGGACTCTGTAGAATTTTACCGATAATAGATATGCTTGAAATGTAGAATATTTTTTTTACATTAGTGTTCAGAGATGCCTGGACGATATTTAAAGTTGAGCTGACGTTATTTCTGTAAACTTCAAAAGTGGGTTCGTTGGAAATCATTGCTGCGCAATGAATAATCGTATCGAATTGATGAGTGGCAAACACCTCTGATAAAGATATCTCATCCGTAAGATCCATCTGAATATAGTTTTCTAATGACAACTTGGATCTTCCAGTTCCGTATACTTCAAATGCTTTGTTTTGCCTGATTAATTCATAAAGATTTCTACCAACGACTCCACTAACTCCAGTAATTAGAAATCGCATTTTTTTACCTTAATGTACATGGTTAAAAAAAATTAAAGCATCGGCGTTTCAGGCGGTAAGAATGCCTCAGACTCGTAGCGCACTAATGTTCCTGGCTGCACCGTGAAATCACTTTGATAATTTTTGTTCAAAATACTTTCCTTTATCCAAACTTGACAATCCTTGAAACCAAACTTGTGCCGCATCGGTGTAGTTCCGGAAAGTCTCATGTTTATTTCAAAGCAAACTGGTCTTTTAGAGAACTTACATAATCTCAACTGAACATTAAAGGGCGAAGTAGTATCCAGGCAATCGGCGACTCTCTTAACATAAGAGAAGATATTATGATCAGACACAACTTGAGCCATGTTCGTTGAGCCCTTACTTAGCTGACGGCGCATAATTAGTATTTCCGTGTAACCAAATTTAGATTTATACACCCCGCATGTGTATTCAGAATCGGCGTCCCCTATAAGTTCCTGAGCGACATAATCTTCTTTACAATTTATCTTTTCATATTCTCGCTCAGTGTCTATCACGGAAATGCCTTGCGATCCTTTTCCCTCTTTTGGTTTGACGATAAAAGGTGATTTGAGTAAGTTAACAATCTGTTGAAAATTTAATCCTTTTTGTAAATCAAGCGTTTTGGGGTGGTCTATCGAATGTTTTGCAAGCCATTCAACTGTATGAAGTTTATTTTTAAAAATATTTTGGTTTTCCAGCTCGGGCACCAGGTATTTGCACTCACCATTATGATTTTTGTTTCGTGCAAGAACAGCATTTATTTCTTCAACACCACTAAGAACAACTTCAATATTATTTTTTTCAATCATGTTCTCCAGCCAAGGTAAAAATTGATCTGAGTCAGCGTATGGACTTTGGGCGATTGCATCACAAAACGCAAAACCAGGAGCATTTTTACTTACACACGCTCCAATGATGTAGGCGTCTAGAGCTGACTGCCTGATTGCTCTTACTATTCCGATACTTACATTCCCGCCTACACCTAAGATTAGTATTTTCATTGCTTCTTTCTCCCTTCAGCTAATGAACCCTTAAGCATCTCAGTCGTGAAGCCAAACTCTTTGCGTAAACGCTATACTTCCTTAAGTGCGTTCGCACGCTCGTTCTTCTTGGCTTCTACCATTTGCTGTTGAATAGCTTCCATTTCAGCTTTCAACTCGTCATAAGATTTTCGAAATCATTTCAATAATTGTGCGAGATTTATTTTGCCCACCCCCCACAACATTATTTGCACTCTCTAACTCTCTAACTCTCTAACTCTCAAACTTACAAACCGAATTGAAGGGTAGGTAGGGGCTTTGGATAAACTCTACATTACCAAAATCAAGCTCTTCCATAGCAGCAACCGTCTCCCCTGGAAAATGCGGACAATTAAATTCGTCAAATACAAGAATTGAACCTTTATGAAGGTGCGGCTTTAGCATCTGCAAAACTTCTTTCGTGGGTTTGTAAATATCCATATCGAATATCACAAGCGAAACCACCATATCTGGTCGCTTAGAAATCAGTTCTTGTAGTTTTTCTGATGCATTACCCTTCAATAGACTAAATTTTTTAAGATGGCTTTTAGGTGCCAATTTTTCATGAAGCGAACATAAATTTTCAAGATGGATCTCATAATCGTTACTTACTTTAAAGTCACCTTGAGATGCCGCTCCGTCTTGATTGGTAACATCCTTAAAACCATCAAAAGTATCGAACCCGTATATGTGTCGGGCGTAGTTGTATGGCTCATGGATACTTCGTAAATTTATTAGTTGAACAAATGATGAACCATAATGAACTCCGAACTCCAGAATTGAACCGCTCGATTTCTTTTGCATTTCATAAATCCAAGCGAGATTCAGAATTCGTTGAAGAGATGGAAATGTTAAGTAACCAACTAGCGGCCAGTTCCAATATTCATTGCCAAGTTCTAGACCTATATCGCATAGACCTTTTAAAGCCTTGTACACACCTTCATCACTCTCAGCAGCGGAAGATACTTGACCATCATTAAGCTTTTTCATTTCTTCTTGTTCCTAATACTTATCTGTTCTTTCGCGCACGATTTTCTAAGCTCTTCTCCACGCCCTCACTAAAGCTTGCCAACGCCGATATACAGCGGTTACTTGCTACCTCTTTACGAAAGTATTTGAGCAGTAAAGCCAAACTCTTTGCATAGACGCTTTACTTCCTTGAGTGCATTCGTACGTTCACTCTTTTTAGCTTCAACCATCTTTCGGCGAATAAAATTTTATTCGGCTTATAGCCAGAAATTCCTTGCAAAAGTTCCATACTTTCAATCATATCAGCTTTGACTGTTTGCCCAATTTTAAAACTCATTTCATTCATTACGGCTCCAAACTATTTTTATTCACTTCTGTCATAGTTCAATAATCGCCACTTTAGTAGTCAGTATTTTTCTGCGCTACTGACGGCTTCGATGAGGTCTCGGGAGCTATGATTTTCGAGATACCTGATGCCCACTAGATATTCCTGTATCTCGATTAGTCGCTCGAGACAGTCATAACAATTGTGATCTTATAGGGCTGGAATAGAAATTTTAGTCTTGACATATTCTCTCGATAACGAGTTGGTGATTGTAGAAACCAAAGGGGTTTAAGTAGTTTTCGGATAGCTTTCGACCAATGCATTTTTTGAATTTCCTCTAAGTAGCTCCCGGCCTCAATCACATCAGTGAAGCACCATTTGTGACTAAACAAGACCGCCAAGTCTTGTGGGCTTGGACGAAACATCGTATCAATGGGGTCCGCATGAAATGGATACTGGAAGGGGACTGACACAACCAATGCGTCGCCCTGAGAAAGACATTTATTAATGTTGCTGCAAATTTTAGGAACCAGCTCTGACGGGATATGCTCCAAAACGTTATTGAATAAAAATAACCGAGGCCCGTCAAACGTGGAAAACTGTTGATCGACTTGGGCGCTTGTGAAATCTGCTAAGACGTCGATTCCATCAAAAGAAAATATGTCCGTATGAACAATTTCAGCCCCTTTATCTTGGAGCGAATTGAATATGCACTGCTGAATCCAAGGTTTATTTTTTTTTTGCTTGATGACGTCACCCGCGCCAATATTGATGACTGTTTTAAACTGGTAGGGCTCAAGCAGCTGACCGATTGTTTCGGCTTCTTCCTTTCTCATGATTTCGTCCTGTTTAAATCAAAGCCTTTTCGAATTGAGCATATCGAAGGTCTCGAATAATTCTTATTTTCAATAATTGGTAGATTGTGATTTGAGTCTGTTTTCATTTGAATGCTAAGTAGTCGTTTAGATACTTTAATCGGATAGATAATTTTTGGCGGCTAGCACACTAGAAATTACTTGATTGATCTGATCTGGTTGCATGTTGTACCAAAGTGGTAGTCGAAGTATCCGAGCGCTCTCGACGGACGTGTGTCGATCTTCCCCATTAAACCTGCCCACGCTTTCTCCTAATCTGGTGGCATGGAGTGGTTCATAGTGTGAAACTGCTGCAACGCCATGGTCTTTGCAATGATTGATAAGTTTAGAGCGGCTGCTGTTGTCTTTTGCCTTGAGATAAAAAATATGTGCGTTGTGTTTTCTACCTTTGGGTATTGCGGGCAATGCAGTGCGGCTAAAATCTGCTTGTGAAAATGCAGTGTGGTAGTTATTCCAAGTATTTATTCTATTCTGGGTAATTTGTTCTATTTGCTGAAGCTGCCCCCACAAATAGGCCGCTTGCAATTCGCTAGGAGTATAATTACTGCCGAGATCTTTCCAAAAGTATTTATCTGCAAGACCTTTGAAAAATTCGGCTCGATTAGTGCCTTTTTCTCGAATTAGTTCGGCGCGTTCCGCGAACTGTTCATCATTAATAATTAAGAGACCACCCTCTCCGCCACTGGTTATATTTTTTGTGGCATGAAAGCTGATGGCGCCAATATGCGAGTTTGTACCCAGTGCGCGCCCCTTGTAATCCGCGCATATTCCTTGCGCAGCATCCTCTATCACAATCAATTGGTGTTTTTTGGCAATGCCGTTAATTAAATCCATGTCGCATGAAACACCCGCATAATGAACTGCCACAATCGCTTTGGTGTTTGGCGTAATTGCCGACTCTATCTCATTTTCATTCATGTTCATGGTGCTTGTTTTGATATCGACAAAGACGATTTTTGCCCCCCGGAGGGCGAAAGCATTTGCTGTACTTGTAAACGTGTAGCTTGGCATGATGATTTCGTCGCCGGGCTGGGTATCAATTAGTAATGCCGCCATTTCTAAAGCGTGTGTGCACGACGGCGTCATCAATGATTTGACGCAAGGAAGATTTTTTTCGAACCATTTTTGGCAATACTGTGTGTATTTTCCATTGCCACACAAGTCTCGACTTTTTATGGCATCGAGAATAAATTCATTTTCTAATCCGGTCACGCATGCGAAATTGAATGGAATCACGATTACGAGGTTACCTTTAGATTTGAGCAGGGCCAAGGATCCTGAAAATGCCAATGAAAAGCAAGGTCGCGACCGTTCTTCTTGATAAAACGATAAAATTCTGTATTTAACGGTTTTTTTGAGATGGATCGCTGGGGCGTAGCAGACACAGGTGGCCGTACTGAGTTATAAAGCATGGCTTTTTTATCTTGAGCGCGATGCGGGTCAGTAGATCAAGAGCGAATCGTTAGCTATCAACTCCTTTAGTGATTGAGTGACTTTTTCGGAGTATTTTTTATGAGACTTAAAACGTTTATTTGGTATCTAAAGAGACCAATTTTCTACAGTTACATGGTTGAAGAGCTCGCTCGAAAGTTCAGAAAGCCTCATCGTGGAAGCAAAGATGAACAGAAGTCGGCTACGGATCGGTGCCACGGGTTGGCGATGAGTCTTGAGAAGTTTTTAATTAAGGAGGGAGTTGAGAAGATCAATATCCCAGCGCATTTAATGACCTACGCATGGGAGAGGGAGCATGAGAATGTTACGGGAATGGGTGCTGGCGGTCCGTTCGAGGGATTGCTCGGATCTCTTATAATTTCGAAAAATTATAAGAAGATTTTGGAGACTGGGGTTGCAACGGGCTGGACAAGTCTTGAAGTTTTGTGGGCCCTTGGTGAGTCTGGAAATGATGGGGTGTTGGTGAGTACTGACATGCCGTATCCGACTAAGAATTTTGAGAAATGGGTGGGCTGTGTGGTGCCTCCTGACTTGGAAAAGAATTGGGTTTTAATCAAAAAACCCGATCGATTCGGGCTGTTTGACGCGCTAGAAAATTTGGGGAATCAGCTCGATTTAGTCCATTATGATTCGGACAAATCCTACTGGGGGCGTATGTGGGCGTACCCAATCATTTGGGATAATTTGAGGCAGGGCGGAATATTTATATCAGATGACGTTGGCGACAATCTTGCCTTTTTTGAATTCTGCGAGAGCATCGATCGGGAATTTTCGATCGTGAGAAAAGGAGAGTCGAACCATTTCGTAGGAGTGGTCAAAAAATAAAATACTCACCAAGACTACTTCGATCATTTTCTGCCTCTCGATTTGCCCGCATTGGTTTTTGATAAAAGAATTTAGATATGCCTATTTTGTCTTTTACGCAGAGCCATTTAGGAATTCAGGCGTGCCTCGGGCAATAAATCGGGCAGCTGTAAGTGTCGATCTTGATGAGGATTCACAGGCGCTGGAATGAAGCTATTTTGACGAAGTCAGAATAACGACAATGGAAGCTGGGCAATAATGGTTTCATCGGAGCTGTGCTGTTTTTAAGTTTTGAGTTGAAAAAGCTGTTTTTAGTGTCTGTTTGGTATTGTTTACAGGGTACGTAACCCACGTTCCGGGAAAAAGAAGAGCTTGGAATTTCGGGTGTTTTTTTGGAGCCTGATTGGTGAAAAAATTGTGTGTGCGTTTTACGCTTTGGATTTTCCGGGTAATTTGCCTGTCCCCAATTAGTGTATCACTGCGGTTGGGCCGTTTATTTGGAAGAGCATTATTCATTTTTGCACGCCATCGTCGAATGGTGTGCGAAAAGAATATACGTGTCTGTTTCCCCAATTTATCTGCACAACAACAAAAAGATCTTGTCCTGCGTTGTTTTGAAGAAAATGGTGTCGGGCTTATTGAAACGGGTTGGGCCTGGAATAGAGGCCCCAGTTTTTTTGAGAGCAAACTCGTCAGTGTCGGTGAGGATAAAGTTAAGCAGTTGCTGGCAAAGAACACAGGCATTTTATTGCTGTGTCCTCACTACAGTATGCTGGACATAGTGGCACCCCTTCTTCATCAAGTCGTTGGTAAATTTGTAATCAGTTACCGCCCTAATGAAAATCAAGCCTTGGACCAAGCTATTTGTGACGGGCGCGCGCGCTACGGAACTTTAGTGAACGTGAGGTCAGTGAGAACGATGGTAAATCATCTGAAAAATGGGGAATTGGCGTGGTTTGGACCTGATCAGGATATGGGCCCGAAAGGATCGGTGTTTGCTCCGTTTTTTGGCAACCCAGCATGCACTGTCACGACGCCATCACGCTTGGCTAAAATGAGTGGCTGTGAGACTTTCTTCCTTGATTTGCATCGTGAGGCTGGGGTTTATCACATGAGTTTTGTGCCAATGCCTAGCGGTTATCCATTCAGTGATGAGGTCAGGAACGCGACAGAATTAAATAATCTGATTGAGTCGGCGTTAACGAAGTATCCGGAGCAATACATGTGGATGCATCGGCGCTTCAAAACCAATCCCGATCAGACAAGGCATACTTTTTACTAGTCACCGTTTCCAGTCTTTAGTTTAAAGTAAGCGGCGTGCGTTCCGTCGTAAACCCTCTTGAAACCCTGATATAATTGGGGCTAACTTTAGATTTACGGGATACCCGTTGTTGTTTGCGCGCTTTAAACTATATAAGACTGGCAATGGGTTGTTTGGTCTGAGGCAGGCAGTTCGACTCGTCATCAGTTTTTCTAAACAGAAATTTTGAAAATAATTAATGGGAGGCAATGCCATTGGCAGTGAATATCGATAGCGTACCGTATTCGGAAATCATCGAATACGATGTAACTGTTATCAATAATGGTACGCGTAATGTGTATGCATTGAATGGCGTTGAGAATCCGGAGCTGAAGCTGGCTCCTGGCAAGACTTACCGGTTCGATCTCTCTGATACGTCAACATCGAATCATCCATTTGCCTTTAAAACAGAATCAGGAACTGGATT
>Ga0114995_10003090_pt1 | contig 11440 bp, 9 predicted proteins | sample ArcticOcean_MG_C_11_FD_87038 | JGI IMG/M metagenome (GOLD analysis project Ga0114995, IMG submission 87038) | Marine microbial communities from western Arctic Ocean - ArcticOcean_MG_CB2_154 | ecosystem: Environmental > Aquatic > Marine > Oceanic | place: Arctic Ocean: Canada Basin | collected... | reverse complement strand
GCACACTCCTCATCAGTGCACAGAGTACTTAAGAGTACATCGAACAGTAGAAGGGTTTCTCGTTCATTTATTGGGATCGATCGATTGATAAACATAAGCTTAAGCTTAAGCTTAAGCTTAAAATGAGTACTAATACCAGTGTGAGTTATCACACTCACGCCGTGTTGACGAAATCTACGGCCGATGATCGAAGAAGGACGAGCATCAGTGCAAACACGAGAGCGTTGGTGATAAATTCAAGGCAGGAACTGAAACGAACGACGACGGCTAAAACTTCTTCTTCCTCTAATTCCTCTAATTCTTCTTCCTCTTCTTATGGTAATAATAATGATACTAATACTACTTCTAATAAAGGCGAAGTATCTCTCTTGGACTATGGAGCAGGGAACGTTCGATCGGTCAGAAATGCGTTACAGAAATTAGGGTACGAAGTTAAGGATATCAAAAGCGCGAAAGAGGTTTTACTGGCGAAGAGGTTAGTGTTCCCTGGAGTAGGGGCGTATGGATCGGCGATGGACATATTACGCGAACGCGCTTTGATTGAACCGTTGAGGGAGTACGTCCTGAATGGCAATAGGCCTTTCATGGGCGTCTGTTTAGGATTACAACTATTGTTCGACGGCTCGGAGGAATCCGGCGGATGCGAAGGACTCGGTTTAATACCCGGGACGGTTCAGAAGTTCACTGGTAATGATTTGATAGTTCCACATATTGGATGGAACGTGAACGAGATCATGAAAGAGGATCAATATTTATTAGACGTGAACGAAAAATCGCAAAGAGTCTATTTCGTACACTCCTACAGAGCTTTGCCGAATGCGATGAACAAAGATTGGGTATCGGCGACGTGCGATTATGGAAGCGAACCGTTCATAGCGGCCGTTCAAAAAGGGAACGTCATGGCCACGCAGTTTCACCCGGAGAAGTCCGGTTTCGCTGGTTTGAAAATCTTCGATCAGTTTTTATCCAAAGGCGAGAGCGATATAGATTTAACCGCTTGGATGAATAATAATCATAATAATAATAACAAGAACAAGAATATTACAGAAAGTTCTAAAAAGGGTTTGGCCAAACGCGTCATCGCTTGCTTAGATGTTAGAAGTAACGACGCCGGGGATTTGGTCGTTACAAAAGGAGATTCGTACGATGTGAGAGAAAAAGGCAAAGGTGAAAGCGGGGACGTTCGTAATTTGGGTAAACCTGTAGAATTGGCAAAGAAATATTTCGACATGGGCGCGGACGAAGTTAGCTTTTTGAACATCACTGGATATAGAGATACGCCTTTGAAAGATGCTCCAATGATTGAAGTCTTAAAGCTTGCGAGTGAAACAGTATTCGTGCCATTAACCGTAGGAGGTGGTATTCGCGACTTTACTGATTCGAACGGGAAACATTACTCTTCATTAGAAGTCGCTTCGGCGTATTTCGCCTCTGGAGCTGATAAAGTTTCCATCGGAAGCGATGCCGTAGAAGTTGCAGAGAAGTTTTACAAAAACAAAGAAAAAGGCGATGGAACGAGTTCTATTGAAACGATCTCAAATCGTTACGGTTCTCAAGCCGTGGTTATTTCAATCGATCCAAGACGTAAATACGAATCAGATCCTAAAAATACGAAAAATAAATGCATCGAAACGAAGAGAAAATTAGGACCGAACGGGGAAAAATATTGTTGGTTCCAATGTACGATCAAGGGCGGAAGAGAAGGAAGAGATATAGGCGCGTATGAATTAGCAATTGCAATGGAAAAATTAGGCGCCGGTGAGATTCTCTTGAATTGCATAGATGAAGACGGACAAGGTAACGGTTTCGATCACGAGCTCGTGAAAATGGTCGCCGACGCCGTGAAAATTCCAGTCATCGCGAGCTCTGGCGCTGGACATCCTAGACATTTTTCTGAAGTCTTTGCAGCTGTTCCAGCATGCTCTGCTGCGTTAGCCGCTGGGATCTTTCACAGAGACGAGGTCACCGTTTTAGAGTGCAAGGAAGATATGGCAAAGAATGGTTTACCGACTAGAATATAAAAACTTTCTTTTTTTTTTTTTTCTTTCTTTCGCTTGTGTGTGTGTGTGTGTATGTGTTCGTGTGATATAAAATGATGAATAATGATTATTATAAGAAAACTACTACATATTAAACTGTTAAATTCTTTGAATCCTTCCCTTCTTGTAATCCAGGTTCGCGCAGTTCGTTAGTATTTAAATTTTGTTGCGCGTTATTATTATTATTAGAAGGTTGCGCTCGTTGGTTTTTCAAATACGCTTGATAATATAACGACCCGAAAACCATCGAAGTCCCGAGCCATTGCATGAACGTCAACGGATGCATGAAGATCAAACAGGATAATAAAATCGATAAAAACTGCCTCGTAGTCATGATCGTTGCAAATAAAAGCGCTCCGAACTCGCGAATCGTGTACAAAATACATAACTGTCCGACCATTGCGGCGACGGATAAGGTCAAAATATCCTGTAAAACCGCCGGATGCCTTCCAACGAACGCGACCGCGTCGAAAAACGCTGAATCAGTGAATAACCACATAGCCGATATAAAAGACGAACTTAAATTTACCCATAACATTTGATTGTACGTCTCCATTTGATACCCTTTAAATAACTTATCTTGAAACGTACTCGTGAACCCGTCGAACCCTAAATACCCGAGCATTAACCCGATGCCGTATATCGAAGTATCTTTCCCTGATTTCCCGTGATGTTTCGCCGCCGACGAACTTACGTCACCGTATAGAGCGAACATCGTACACCCTAAGGTCACGCCTGCGGCGATTACATAATCTTGCGCTACATATCTCTTCTGGTTAATCATATACCCCCAAATCATCACTGGAATCATCTTCGCGCATTTGCCTAACGTTTGCACTGGGAACGATAAATACTTTAAAGCTTCGTATTGACACGTCGTCGCTACGACGTTCGACGCGCTAACGGCGAAGTATCTATGAATACCAGCAACTGGCTGTACGTTTCCTTTTGTATACGCTAGGATCATGCACGCCATGACGCACGATAGCAATCTATTCGATAGGACGATGAAGACCGAGAACTTGAAATACTCCCGCTCCTGTCCTTCGGTTTCATAAGGTCTCGTCATTATTCGTTCCTGTAGGACGCCATAGACAAGTAATGATCCGACGACGCCGATGACACAGCCTAAGATCTTCATCGCTTGAGGGTGTTGAAAAATCGATTGATGATTGTTTTGATTCATCGTCGTCGTTGGTTGAGACATTGTTTTATTACTATTCTTACTATCTTCTCCTTCTTCTTCTTCTTTATTTTGCATATAGATTACTTAGTACACACAAGAAATAACGATTTCGATTTCGATTTGTGACAACAACAACGCGTCGTAAGAATAATAATGAGTGCGATCTCTCTCCCCTTTTCTCTCTCTTTTCTTTCTTTCTTTCTTAATCGATGAATTAATTAATCTCTTATTATTAAACAAGATGTTGATGATGCGTTTTCATGTGCGTCTGTTGCTGCTGCCATCAGGTGAGAAAAAAAAAGAAAAGATCAAAATTTAAAAAGAACGAGAAAATTTAACACAGCAGCGCATCAAAGAACAAAAAATACGCATAATAATACGTAATAATAATAGTAATAATAATAGTAATAATAAGCGAAAAGGGAAGAATTGAGATCTTGGAAGAACTGTATTTGTGGACACTCGTTGGATTTTTAATATCCTTGTCAGTAGTCCTCTGCGCTTCGAGGGTTAGACTTTATTATTCGTTCTTATTCGCCAGAAATATCGGTCTTCAGTACTAGTTTGTTCCGATACAAATATATACTCGTCTCAGTAGGAAAACAATTTACTGTACTACTACTAAACAAACGCAATCGCAGTCTAAAGATGAAGAAGACGAATGCAGGAGCGCGTAATACTATCAATACTAACAGTACTGATAAGAAGAGGAAGGAGACGTTGTCATCGGATCGACATACGCTCGATCACTTACTCGCACCAAAACATAAACCAAGAGCGCAAAAGGAAGAGAATATCCAAGAAAAGGAAAAAGAGAAAGAGAGCGCAGCAGCAGCAGCGGCAGCAGCAGCAGAGAAAAACAAAGCAGAAGATAAAGATAAAGATAAAGAAGAAGATAAAGCGAACGCTGTGGCAGCATCAGAGAAAGATATAGCAGTTTCTTGTATTGAAAACGTGAAGGGAATTCTACAATCGACTACGTTGAAATCTCTCGCGCAACAGATGGAAATGAAAGAAGATCATACGAAGCACGTGTCACAGAATTCGATGGCGCAAATGACTTTGGCGAGGGCAAAAAAGACGAAGAATAAGCTAATCGCGAATGGGAATATCATTCAATTGAGTTCATCGGATACGATGGAATACGCTTTACAGACTCTGAGTAAGTATAACATTTTATCGGCGCCAGTAATCGTTCAAAATAGTTCTGGTTTGAATTCCTTAGAAACCTCCGACGGCGAACGCTCGACGTGCCTTGGTTTTTTCTCCGTGTGGGATTGCGTCGATCCAATCATTCGAGCTATTGAAGAAGAGAAGACGAGCGGTTTGGAAAAGATGAACATGTTGAGAGCGATGGAGGCTTTGAACAGAGTCGCTACGAAAGTGTTCAATAATAAGGTTATTCAAATCGAACAGGACGACGTTGATTTGATCTTTGCACCGTTCGCGCAAGAAATGTCCGTTTTCGAAGCGATGGATTTGTTTCTCGGAAATCATCATCAACTCGTTCATCGCATCGCCGTATTTGATACGCACGGTGAAATCCAAGAGATTATATCGCAAAGCGATATCATTCGATTCTTACAATTAAAAGACGAAATTGGAACGTTCCCAGAACTCTCGCGTTTAACGATTGAAAACGTTGGATTTTGTTCGCAAGAGAGAATGTTCGGATTATGTGTCGTCGAACCACAAGAGTTAACGATTGACGTCTTGAAAAAGATGAAGGAACGAAATATTTCTTGCGTCGGCGTCGTCTACGAGGATTGTTTAATCGCAAACTTTTCTGTTTCGGATTTAAGAAGAATCACTCGGGAGCACTTGTCAGTTCTCGCTTTACCGATTGCAGAGTTCCTCGCTGTCTCACATAAAACATCGTACGGAGGATATTCTCACATCGGCAATCAACATCTCACGCACGCGTTTTTTCAATCAATGAACGAAGGAAGCCCAACGGCGGTCGATCAAAGAAACCTCGCGCTCGAGAAGGATGAAATACGGTTACAAGCGGTTCATATTAACGCGACGATTTCAGACGTCTTGAAAGCTTTGACGAATTGTCATCGATGCTGGGTCATTGACGAGCGATCGGGTAAACCTCTCGACGTCATTACGTTGACTGATATTTTGCGTATTTTTGTGAACAAAGACGCTTTCGCGTTCGGCGGAAAAAGCGCAAGCGGGTAAAAATACTAAATCAAATTTAAAAGAGAGATACTACAATAAATGAGAAAGAGAGGGAGAGAGATTAAAAGTATAATGTAAAAGTTTACTCTCTTAGTACTCTAAAATATAACGTAAATAACACTCTACTCTCTCTAACACGAATATGCTAATACGGAGTAGTATGAATACTCTTCCTTCATAACTATTATTGATTATCATTGTCTTCCATTTCGTCCTTGTTGTTTTCTTTGAAACGCGGCGTTCAACAAAGCTGATTTCTTCTTTTGTTGAGTTGGTCTCTCGGGCATTTTCTGCGCAGCGCGTCTTCTGAGATGTTTATTAATTTTTCCTTTATCGTACTCTTCGTCGATTTCATCGTACTCTCGCGTAGACCTCTTCTTATTGTTATCAGAGTTTGAGGATGGCTTTTGTTGTTGTTGCTGTTGTTGTTGATGTTTTTCGCGATGATGCATTTTGTTCGAGTGCTTGACTACGTTTTCTTTGTCGTCGTCTTCATCGTCGTCGTCGTCCCATGCTTGAGTATTATTAAATTTATCTCTCTTTGCTTGAGACTTCATATGGGTCTTGGCATCTACATCATCGTCATCATTCTCGATCATAGCATCATCATCATCATCGTCATCGTACATTTTAGCCAATCTTCGGCTTTTTTTCTGCCTTCCCATCATCATCCAATTTTCAGGAGACTTGGACCGCTTCAAAGTTAAGATTTTTGAACCGACTGTTTTTACCAAACTACCAGCTTTTTTCAAAAAGCTCTTTGCGTACGAGCGCGAACGCCCGCCTGTTCGCCTTCCAAGTTTTCCTCTCGCAGAAATGACCATAGTCTCATCGTCACCAACGTAATCACCATCGATCCTATCATCGCTTTCATCACTACTGATATTACCTTCTTCTTCTTCTTCTTTTTCTTCTTCTGCAAGTTTTCTTTTCATTTGATCCCTCACTTCGATCAAGCGATTTTTATCGACGTTTCCTGAATTTTTCAACGGCGGACCGAAATTTTGCGTTGCAATTACTGGTGCAGCCGCAGTTCCAGGCGCGTTACGCAGGGAATAGAATAGAAGATACGCTTGTTGCCTGAGAACTTCCTTTTGCGATACCGATTTCACGGATTCATCATCCATTTCGTACCAAATCCCATTTTGTCCTTTGACATAAGAGAAATAATGACCAGAATTCATCGAGCTCCCGGCGTGAACTAAGACACCAATCAAATCATACACTGACGATGATGAGCCTCCATCTTTAAATTTACCATTCCCGAGAATATCATCCAACATCGTGTTCTTCTTATTATTATTATTATCATTATTACGTTGACGTCTATTTCTTCCCTTCTTAAAAATAGGAGGAGAAGAAGAGTTCGTCGTCGTCGTCGTCGCTGAATTCGTCGAGGTTAAATATGAACCCAAATCTAGAACGGTTGGATATTCGATGAAGTGCGTTAATTTACCTCTTCCGAACGGTACGAATTCAAATCTTTTCAGTTGAATTTGTAAAACGTTCGGCGACTTATCCACCGTGAATTGCTTCTTCGCTCTCGAGAGTTTCTTACAGCCTTCACATCTGTACTTATTATCTCCGTCTAAAACTTCTACTCTCGTAAAGAGCTTAAAAGCTTGTTCGAGCGATTTCACTTTCGCGCATTCTAAACTAACATCCATGCACGGATCTAATTTTACGCTCTCTCTGCCACAGCTTTGACAAGTAACGCATGATCTGAGCTGTCCGCCGAAAACCTGCCATATAAACGTCGTTTCGGCTTGCTTCGATTCTGGATCGATTGCTTTAAAGAACTTCTTTTCACCGTTGTTGTTGTTATTATAATTATTATAATTATTATGGTTGCCATTATTGTTACTGTTTACCCCAATCATATAGTCGCTTGTACTACTGCTACTCCTACTCCTACTACTACCGATAAGGCAACATCGTTTATGCATGGAATCTAACAAACATCTAGCGAATTCGTGCGAATCCTCTTGCCTCCCTTTCTTAAACGTCTTTGAAAGAGCTCTTATGTTCTTCACGAACGCGGCCGGTGGTACGGCGTAATGTTTATTCTTCGAATGTACTAAAACGTTCTTCACTAAGTTTCCCATCTCAAACAAGGAGTTAAAGCCCGTACCGACGTTCTTATGTTTATGATGTTCGTTGTTCAAGAAGAAGTTCGCTAACGCCGGTGTATACGTGAAGCATTGTAGAACTGCGTTTAAGAAGCACGTGTTCCCTAAGTTTTGTAACCCGGAACCGATCTTTGCAACTTCTAACCATTCCGTTTGAATCTTACTCAAAGGGTATAGTTCGTCACTGTTATTATTTACGTCCGCGTCCGCGTCTGCTTCCTCGTTCTTCTTTCTCTGCTTATTATAATTACGGTTATCAGTACCCATTTTTTCCTTATTATTATCAGTAGTACGAGTAGTAGTAAGAGCAGTATCAGTAGTATCAGCACTGACCTGCGCTCGTAAGATAACAACCTTTGCAGTTCTCGTGTTCCCCTCGTTTTCTTGAAAGAACTGCGAAACAGAGTTTTCAGCAGAAGCTCGCCTGTTTTTGAATTTCGAACAAAGAGAGAGAGAGATTTAGTGAGAGAGTTTTGGAAGAGCAAGCGTGAAGTCAATGAATATATAATTAATTGATTAAAGTAATCGTGATAGGAAATATATGCATACACATATGTGAGTAAAAACACGGACTTAAAGCGTTTAACTTTTTTAAACAGAGTAACGCGTGGTCAGTGATTTTACCTCGCTCGAACGAAACTGATTCGCCTCAACTTTTGCTCGATGAAGATCCGGTCTTTGATGGAAAAAGCAATGAGACTACTTTTGTTTTGCTTTTGTTTGTTGATCGTTTTGACTCGTTCAGTGTTGAGGGCGTTGGTGATAGCAGCAGTAGCGGTAGTAGTGGTAGTGATGAAGTCGTGATCGCTGTCGCGCGCTCGTTTACTCATTCACGACGACACTGTATAAAACAGTAGAGCACTGAAGTATGTTTGTAGCGTGTTTTGGTTAAATGGAACTATGGCGAATTCCCTACTGACTGACTGACTGAACTTAAGAATGAGAGAGTAGTACAAACTCTCCTGCTGCTGCTTAATAGAGCCAGAAAGCTCTCTCTGCTGCTGTCTCTCTTTACAGCACTATGTGATAGCAGTGCTCCTGTAATAGGCAAGTTCTGAAATTTAGATACTCCTCCTCCTATTCGTCTTAACGGCAATACACTCGCTCTAGTATTAATCAATCAATCAATTAATCAATAAATCATCATCGCGGGACGCGATTAAGAGGGAGATAGAGCATCAGAAGAGGAAGAAGAAGAAGACACGGAAGCAGCGCCGTAGATACGATCACTAGAGTTAATGGACGACCTGCGCCTAGTTTGAACATATATCCAAACACGCCGTGCGTTAGAGTGATCTGTGCTCTCTCTAAACAAACAGGACTGCGACGACGATACATCAGAGGGACAAAAGAAGAAGAAGCAAAGAAGAAGAAGAAGAAGAAGGATCATGTTCGAGGAGTATAACCGAGAGATTAGGACTTCCAGGGAATTAACTGAGAGCGAGTTCGAAGATTTTGAGTATAAACCGAAGAAGAAAGTGAGAGAGCTGTTTAAGAAATTAGTATCGATGTCATCATCAGCAACAGCGTCGAGAGAGTATAATAACGATAATAATAACGCTTCCTTAGAAGTCGAAGTCGATGATGGAGAACAGAAGAAGAAGAAACAAAAGAGAACTTCTTATGATGAAGATGATGATTTCGATGACGCAGACGACGACGCAGACGAAGAGGAAACTAATAAGAAAGTGACGCAGACGGAGATGATGTTCAAATTGAACGAGAAATATTGCAACGCGGTAGAGGAACCGAGAAGCTCCGAGCGCATTATTACCGAGCTCTTATCATCGTCAGCGTTATCCGTAGAGAATAAAAATAGTATTCACGCAAAGGAGAAACGGAAGACCAAAAAGATATCTAATAATACTAACGACGAAGGAGAAGAAGAACAAGTAGAAGTAGAAGATAAAGAGGAAGAAACACAAACTTTAATGAAATTGAAACGAGCTAAAGAGGCAATGGAAGCAGCCGCGACGTCGAGGAAAGTGCATAAATTAAAAGATCACGAAGGCTTGAAATCAGTCATCGAAAAGAGAGATTTTGCCGGCATGGTCATGGAAGTCGAGAAGACTTATAAGGAAGGATCGAAAGAGGCGAAATTGGCGGAAGAGAACGAGAGAGCGAAAGCCAGAGGGTTATCTGGATTGGACGCGTTAATTTTGAAATTAGAGAAGTCAAAGAAGTTATCCGTGCTCGATAAGACGAAAATGGATTGGAAAAAGGTCAAAGACACGAACGAAGATATCGACGAAGAGCTCGCTTTACATAGGAAATCGAAGAACACTTACGTCGAGCAACAGAACTTTTTGCAACAAGCGGAATATCGCGAATACGAAAAAGAACGTGACGCTAGATTGGGTTCAAATCAAAGATAATAGCGAGAGATTCGTGTTTGTTTCTGTGTGCTGTATTCAATAAGTGTAGTATAATCTTATATAGTAATGATAATAATATGAACGTCGTTTTGTGTTTTGTCTCTATAATATTTACATCTGCCTCTCCCTCAAATCGCGCATAAAAACGAACAAAAATTAATCGAGAGCATGAGATCAATCGATCAATCGTTCGTATAGTATGTGGTCTATTATCCATATCATCGCACACGACGCATACGTCGCGAGGACAGTTTCTTTTCTTCTTTTCTAGTTATTTATGAATCTTTAAATTTCGCGCCAACCACAACGTCAAAATCACGATGCCACCATTGCAAACCGTAATAATATTTGGTTCCCCCTTTTTAAAATAATTATTCACACGCGTTTATAATAATAATAATTGAAATAATAAATAAATTATTATTATTAAATCGTCCCACTCGGCTGTCCAGCTCTTGGTGGTAACATGAACGAAAAGAACCCGTTGCTTTCAGCGGCGTCGTCGATGAACAAATCATCCGGTACGCGCGCGGCTGAGTGCGCCCCTACGCCGAGCAAAGCGACTCCGATGCCAGAAAATATAACGGTTCCAGCGCTCGATAAGAAAAATATAGCCAACGCTGATAAACCACCCATACCTAACATTTTCTCTCGCTCCGATAACGCTCGTTCGCCAATCTTCAAAGGTTCTTGTCTGATCATGAACACGTAACACCACGCCGCCGATATCGCCGATAAGATCAATAACGAAGTCGGGTGATATAAAATGAACGCCGAGAGTATTCCCATCGTGGCAATTAAATAGTTAATCTTGAAGTAGTTCAAGTTCTTTTGCATTCGTCCAGTGGCTTCCGAGAACGAAGCCGGTTTCGCATATGCAGTCCGGTCCATGATTTCCGTCATCGGTCTTCGCTGCGAAATCACGTGAAGGGACTAATGAAATCATTGTCAAACAAATCATCGATTTTTATAGAAGAAGGAGGAGTACATACAGTACGTCGTTTATTGAGAGAAAAGTTAGTAATAAATCGATAAATCGAACATAAAAACACGCAAAGAAAACACCAGATTATCGATTTATGATCACTACTATCGCTGCGTGAACGTTCGTTCGTAAAAACTACGCGTTAAAAATATCAATCGAGACATCACACGAAATCAATCTCGCGATAGAAAATTCGATCTTTCTCCCCCTCTTTTCTCTGTTCCAATCAAAATTCGATGTTAAAAAAAACGGAGCAATACGCAGACGTACGATTTCTTTGATCCTATGCGCGGCCGTGATTACTGGTTGTAAAGCAGACTGTGCTTGCGCGGATTCAACGACTGCTGCCATATCGCGCGCTCGATTACGTAGTGTAATCTTTCTCTCTCGTCAATTCTTTCCCTACTAACGCTCTGTTTTACTGTTTTTTTGTTTTGTGTTTTGTGAAGGATTTCCTGTGCCTAGTGAGCGGTGTGTCTAAAAAAGATAAAAGTTCTATTATTTAGGGTTTCAAATATCTTAAAATCAATCTTTATTCT
>Ga0114995_10003084_pt1 | contig 11454 bp, 9 predicted proteins | sample ArcticOcean_MG_C_11_FD_87038 | JGI IMG/M metagenome (GOLD analysis project Ga0114995, IMG submission 87038) | Marine microbial communities from western Arctic Ocean - ArcticOcean_MG_CB2_154 | ecosystem: Environmental > Aquatic > Marine > Oceanic | place: Arctic Ocean: Canada Basin | collected... | reverse complement strand
TATTATTCCTAAAGGATATTTTAGAATAGATTCTCCCAATTATGAAAATAAAGTTGATAAAATATTAAAAGCTTTAAATTTAGAAAGACCTGAAATGATTTTCAGAGTTCCTAGAAATTACACCGAAAGTGAATATTTTATTCATGATTTCTCAGATAATTTTAACAAAAATTTTTTTGATTGTTATAACGATTACGATTTAAGTAGTGTAATTGATTTAAGTGACATAATTGAAAACTCTCCTAATAGAAAAAAAGATAATATTTTATGGACACAACGATTAAATGAACATCTAATAAATAAGTTAAAATTTTCATTTCAAGAAAATCATTTTGAATTTGTTACAAAATTAGAAAAAATAGAATACAGAAGGCGACTGATATACGAAAGAATAAAAACAATCATTCGTGGTTTATCAGAAGCATTTAATCAAGCTAATGCATTCCTGTGGATGGAACATGAAAAAAATGACAGAAATGGAGATTTTATTGCAAATAGTTGTATTAAAGGTACTACTATTATGGCAGACTGTATTTTGAATTCAGAATATATTACTGACGAAAGTGGTATTAAAAAAATGATAGATGATTTTATTAATACTGATAAAGATACAATTGTTGATAATCCATCTGAATTTTTTACAATTGATTTTCAAAATAGACTATTTAATAATACGATAGACTTTAATGAAGATACTGATAATAATAGTAATATTTTAGATTATGATATTGTAAAAGAAATAAATAATTTGGAAAATATATGTCATAATTATATTTCTGGATTAGAAGAATCTTTAAAAAAAAAGATAGAGGATAAAGGAGAGTATTGGAAAAAATGCTTGAATAAAGAAGAAAGTTGGTTAATAAAAAGATATTCTAATGGTCTAGAAGTAAATCATACAGCTAATTATAATATGATACCAAAAGATAGTTTAACACATTTAATTTATTGGCAAGATAAAAATGATTATTTATCATGGGTAGAATATTTAAAATCTATCTTTCCTTTAGGATTACTATTAGTAGGTAGCAAAAGAGCTGGTTTTAGAGAAGCATTAGAATGTTTAACTAATAATCAACCATTATTTGTATTTAATGGAACTGGTGGTTCTGCATCTATAATAGGTAAAATGATAAAAGAAATGGAAGATCATAATAATAAAATACAAAAAGATAAAGATTATTCTAATAAAATTCAATTAAATAATTTTCCAAATGAGAACGATACATTTAAGAATAATAAAAAACGGTATTTTATGAATTCAGAAAGTTTTGAAAATATGCAAATATTATCAAAAATTATGTTAGAAAATTGGCCAGATCAATTTAATAAAGATTCTGTACTGGTAATTGATACTATTTCTGACTCTGTAGAACAATTACAAAATAAAATTACTAAAACGATGAACGCAATTTTCGAAGATGTTCCCGAATTAGGTGGAAAAAATGATGATAGAAAAAGATTAGAATACGCTTGGAAACAATATGAGATATTAAGAGTTAATGCAGATACACTAAATATTAAAGGAACTATTTTTTTAGTTTTATTGGCATTATTAACTTTTTTAACTTCATTAATTGCAACTATTACTTCATTGCATAATAATGCACATTTATCTTTATGTTCAGTTATTCTTCCATTATTAACTGGTGTATTTTTAACTATCTTTTATACTTTTAAACCCATAGAAAAATGGGCAGTTTGTGAAATAGGAAGTAGAATGATAATGGGTGAGATTTATAAATTTAGAACCCGAACTGGTATTTATCATGTTTCAAGAAAAAAATCGAATAAGAAAATAAATGAAACTAGAGCTCGAGAAATATTTGCTGAAGAATTAATAAAAATATGGAAACTATTGGAATTATCTGATATTAAGGTATCATCTTTGTCTACAATATCAAATTCAACTATTATTAAAGAACAGATTGAAAATGAAAATAGACAATTAGAATTAAATTCCTCACATGATATTGAATTAGGTGACATAAATAGTGATAAACTAGACCCACTAGAAAAAATTTCTGTTGAAAATTATGTCAAAACTAGATTAAATATGATTATAGATGAAAACAGAAATGAAGCTCCGATTATAGAAACTTTAGTGAAAACTTTACAAGTTATTATATTTTTATTAACTGCATCTGGATCATTATTGTCACATTTGCAATTATCAGTGTGGGTTCCTATTGTTCTAGCATTTTCAACAATGCTTGCAACTATTATGGACCAGAAACAATTAGTGGTAAAACTTAATAGTACTAATGGTATTTATATGCAATTAGAACAATTAAAATGTTATTGGCAGGGATTATCATTAATAGAAAGAAGAAAATATAGTAGTGGTACATATATTGTTGAAAATACTGAATCTATAGTTATATCGCAATTATCTGCATATGTACAAGCAGTTAAATCTATAAATGATAAGGATGATGAATAATATATTTAGTGAGTTTATAGTTAAAAATATAATATTATGAAATATAATGGTAAAAATAGCGTTAATAACAGGTGTAACAGGACAAGATGGTTCATATTTAACCGAATTACTTTTGGATAAGAATTACATAGTTTGGGGCATTATTAGAAGATCTTCAGTATATAATACTCAAAGAATTGATCATTTGTGTTTAGATAAAACTATTAGAGATAAAACATTTATTTTAAAATATGGTGATATGACTGATTCTTCTTGTTTATTAAATATATTGTTTCAAATTAAAGAAAAATATAAAGATTTAGAAAGACTTGAGGTTTATAACCTCGCAGCACAATCCCATGTAAAAGTTTCTTTTGAAATGCCAGAATATACTGCACAAACAGATGGTCTAGGAACATTAAGACTATTAGAAGCTATTAAGTCTAGTGGTTATATGGATAAAATAAGATTTTATCAGGCATCAACGTCAGAAATGTATGGAATGGTTCAAGAAGTACCACAAACAGAATTAACCCCATTTTATCCAAGGTCTCCTTATGGAGTAGCTAAATTATATGCTCATTGGATTACTAAAAACTATAGGGAATCTTATAATATGTTTGCCTGTTCAGGAATTTTATTTAATCACGAAAGCCCGCGTCGTGGAGAAACTTTTGTTACTAGAAAAATAACGATGACATTAGCTGATATTGTTAATGGTAAAAATGATAAACTTGTATTAGGTAATTTAGATGCGAAACGAGATTGGGGACATGCTAAGGATTATATTGAAGGTATGTGGTTAATGTTACAACAAAATATACCAGATGATTATGTTTTAGCTACTAATGAATTTCATAGTGTTAGAGAATTTGTCGAAGAAGCGTTTAGATTAAAAGGATTTAACATTTTATGGAAAGGAAAAGGAATAAATGAAATTGGATATGATAAAAATACTGGAAAAGAATTGATATATGTTTCAGAAAATTATTTTAGACCAACAGAAGTAGAGGAGTTACTTGGAGATGCTAGTAAAGCAAAAAAACATTTCGGTTGGAAATCAAAAATTACCTTTAATAATCTTGTTAAAGAAATGGTAGATTCAGATTCTAATATTTAAATATATTTAAGATAGTGTTAAAATTTTAGGATTAAAACCAGTCATAGTTGATGTCGATAATGATACATTTACTTTAAATCTTGATACTATAAAAGAAAACATTACTGAAAAAACAAAATACGTTGTTCATGTATATTTAAATAATAGGTACAAGAATATTAAGGAAATTGCATCTTTTTGTAAATCAAATGATATTTATCTAGTTGAAGATGCTGATCAATCATTAGGTTGTAAAATTGAGGGTGAAAAATTAGGTACATTTGATGATATTGGTTGTTTTTCTTTAAGTACGCCTAAAATTATAAGTACAGGACAATTTGGGTTTGTTGTTACAAATAATGATACATTAGCAAATAAGATGATGATAAAAAATGTTGGAAGAAAAGAAAGTGGAAAATATGATTTTATAGTATTTGGAATTAATTTAAAATTTACTGATATTCAAGCAGTAATAGGAATTGAACAAATGAAAAAACTAGATTGGAGGACAAAAAGAATGAAAGAAATTTATGATTTATATTATATGAGATTAAATTGTTATTATGAAATGAGAAAACTATCAAGTGATACGTGGTTTCTATGGTTTGTTGATATTTATACAAAAGATAGAGAAATGTTAATGGATTTTATGAATAAACACAATATTAAAACTAGACATGTATATGGTGAAATAAATCAAACACCTGTTTATAAGGATGACGATAGTGAATTATGTAAAATTGGTTTTAAAAATTCAAATTATGTATCAACTTTTGGTTTATTTCTCCCATCTTATATTGCATTAACTAATGAAGAGATTAATTATATATGTGATTTATTAATAATACCAGTCTTAAATAGTTATAAAGAATAATTGCATTTAGGTTGTGGTAAAAAAAATTTTGGTGAGGATTGGGCCCATATTGATGCAGTGATTATCCTCATATTCACAGTCATAATATTGTAAATCTACCATTTGAAGATAATACAGTTGATTTAATTTATACATCACATACATTTGAGTATTTTGACAGAGATGAAGCGATTGATGTATTAGCAATATAGAAGCGTGTATTAAAACCAGGTGGTATATTAAGATTAGCAGTTCCTGATTTTGGCGCATGTGCTAAACTATATGTGAATGAAGATGTACCGTTATCAAAATATGTGGGTATGTTTTACGGAAAATGGAAGATGACAGATACAGAGACTATTTATCATAAAACAGTATATGATTTTGATAGTTTAAAGAAATTATTAGAGGATAATGAATTAACTAATGTGAAAACATGGGATTGGAAAGAAGTAGAACATGGGCATATTGATGATTATTCACAAGCATATTTACCACATATGGATAAAGAGAATGGGACATTAATAAGTTTAAACGTCGAATCTACAAAATCATTTTAATTAAATTTCATATAAAAATAAACTGTATTTATATTTATATAAAAATAAACTGTATTTATATTTATATGAAAATAAAAGTATGGTATTATAACTTTTGGCAAAATTTTGATTTATTAAAAAGATCATTTATTCAAGTTTTAGAAGAAGATAGATATGAATTTGTATTGGACGAAAAAAATCCAGATATCGTATTTATAAATAGTTTTGGACCAATAACATATAATGGACCAGCAATTAAAATAGGATATATAACTGAAGACATGAATCGATATACTGGAATATTCAGAAAGATTCAAGAGAAAACTTATTTTGATATGATAATTGGTAGTATTAATTATATGAAATCAAGCAAGTTTTGTAAACATCCATTATATATAAACAGTGGAAACTATAAAGATCCTTCTAAGGAAAGAATGGAATCTATCAATAAACTAGTTTTAGAAAAAGATACAAGTAAACTTAAATTTTGTTCAATTGTTGCAAGTCATGACATGTATGGAAATAGAATGCCAATTGTAAATTTATTATCTAAAATTTCTTTTGTTGAATGTCCAGGTAAAATGAATAAAAATGTTCCTTCTTTTGATGATGCAGGATTAACAAAACAAGAATACATTGGTCAATTTATTTTTAATATTTGTCCAGAGAATCATATGGGACACGAAGGGTACACAAGTGAAAAAATACTTGATTCAATAGCAGCAGGATGTATACCAATTTATTTTGGACGAACTAACGACGAACAAGATATAAAGATATTTAACCAAAATCGAATAATTAGATATGACCCATCATCTGAAAAATCTATGAATGATTGTTATAATACGGTTAAAGAGTTAATGGAAAATCCTGATAAATTAAAGGAATTTTATGAACAACCACCTTTTTTAGAATATGCAGATATTATTATAAATTTTATGTTTGATGATTTAAAAAAGAAATTTAAAAAGCTACTAAAGAAAAACACGTTTATTTAAAATTTTTAAATAATTTTTTCATATATTTATCAACTTTTATATGCTTATTTTCAATTAAATGTTTCATAATATATGCTTCGCCCATAAAATTATGGTGTGTTTTATCATTTTCTTTACCATCTTTATCATTAAATGTTTTACCATTAAATCCATTAGTAGGCCATGCACTCTCATCTTCATCAGGTACTTTTCCATATCCATCAAAATGAACTTTATACTGATTTTCTTGATAGGCAGTTATACCTGTTATATATAATTTATGCGGTTTTAATGATAAAATTAAACCGATTGTTGCAAATCCAGTTGTTGGTGTCTTGGTAATTGGGTGTATATTTCTTAAAAGATTAACTACTTGAGTATATTTTTGTGATGAAATATTACCATAATACAAATTCTTAGAATCGATTGTATTTTTAAACCTTTTATAAATTTCGTTGAATTCATTTCTAGCATAGCATTCTAATAATATAGTTTTTTCATTTAATTGTTTATAAGAATCTTCATCGCAGTATCTAGCAACTTTCCAAGTTATATTAGGATCTTTATAATCTTGATTAGTTCTGTGCCAAAATGAACTCGATATAATATGATATTTACTACCATAAAATTTTTTAAGTTCTTCAGGGCAATGGAAAAAATCATTTAGTCTAATTATAACATCATATTGATCAATATATGCACCGTGTGTATCATCTAATTCTTTACAAACATATTCGGCTGGACCAATAATTGCGACTCTTTTACCCGCAATTAATTTCTCTAATTGATTTTCTATACTCATTATATTACTTTATATTAATAAATTGTATTTAAATAATAATATATATATTAATATATATGAATATTTTAATAACAGGAAGTTCTGGATATCTTGGAAGATTTATAATGAAACATCTTGATAGAAATAAATATTGTAATATTATTTGTTTGATAAATTCAGAAAAAAGATATAAAGAAAATGATTTTTTATATAAAGATTGTAAAATCTATAAAGGTGATATATCAAATAAAGAGTTTGTTAAAGAAATTTTCTCTGAAAATAAAATAGATATTGTTATTCATACAGCCGCAATGAAATACATTGATACATGCGAAAAATTCCAACAACAATGTATTGATACTAACATTATCGGTACATTAAATATTTGCGAACAAGCTAAAAAACACAATGTTAAAAATGTTATAACTATTAGTACAGATAAAGCTAATAATCCGGGATGTTTATATGGAATTTCCAAGTTAGCTTCCGAAAGAATTACAATTAGTCATGGTTATAGTGTTTATCAAGGAGTTAATTTTTGGAATTCAGATGGTTCATTTACTCAAAAATGGAAAACGATAATTAGAAATAAAGAAACAGTTAATTTATATAATGATAAACATATGCGATTTTTTTCAGACCCAAATGATACTGCTTTAGAAATATTAAGTTTAGTTGAAAATAATAACATAGTTCACAATTGCGTAAATTATCCATCTAAATGTTGGAAAATTAAAATAGTTGATATATTTAATATATTAAGAGAACAATATCCAGATATAGAATTTATTGTTAAAAGTTCTGAAGAAAATAATTTTGATAAAACAGAAGAAGAAATAAATGAATTTACAAAAGTTGAAGAACTTAATAATGAAAAATTAAAAGAATTGCTTATTTATATATTCAAATAATTGATTTAGTTATTATATATTTTATCATTAATATATTTTTTTCAGCAGTTTGAATACTAATTGTTGGATCACATAACAACATAATCCCATTAGTAAATAATTCTTGAGTATTCAATAATTCTTTTTGTGGTTTAAATTCAAATAATGCATCTTCAAGATATACTTCACTACACGAACCAACAGTCGCTACTATATTATTTTTATTAATTTCTTGAATTATTTCATCCCTAGAAATTTTGAACTTTTCTGATTCAATAAAAAAATAATATTTATAATAACTATGATATATATCCGAATTTGGTAATGTTAATCTTATATTACCAATGGTATCTATATCTTTTAGTCCTTCGTTATAAATACCAGCAATTGTTCTTCTATGTTCAACCCATGAATCTAATAATAATAATGCTTCAATACCAATAACAGCCTGTATTGGCAACATTCTCCAATTTGTACCAATATTTTTATGTAACCAACGAAATCCATCTGGATGTTGTTTGTTAAATACAGTATCATAATCTTTTCCATGATCTTTTATTGACCATGCTTTTCTAAATAATTGTGGACAATTAGTTGTAACCATGCCTCCTTCACCGCCAGTTGTAATAATTTTATCTTGACAAAAAGACCAAGCATTAATATCACCCCAAGATCCAACTGATTTTCCTTTATATTTAGCACCATGAGCTTGAGCACAATCTTCAATTATATATATTCCTTTTTCTCTACAGTAATTACATATTTCTTCTAAATCACAAGGCCATCCAGCTAGATGAACTAATATAACTGCTTTTGTTTTTTCTGTTATTCCACCTTTTATTGTTTCTAAAGTAATATTCTGACTATTAATATCAACATCTACAAAAACTGGTTTTATTCCATAATATGCACAACAGGATGCTGATGCAATAAATGTTCTAGGTGTTACAATAACTTCATCACCTTCTTTTAATCCTAAAGTTTTAAGACATAATTCTAAAGCAACAGTTCCATTAAATACTGCAACAGCATAATTACATTTTATATATTCAGCAAATTTAGTTTCAAATTCTTTAACTGAATTATTATTCCATTGATTTAGTTTACCTGATTTTAAGACATCCGAAACTTTTTCAATCATTATATCATTTATTTGAGGCCACATTATTATTAATTAAATAAATATCTTTTAAAGTATTATTATTAATTAAATAAATATCTTTTAAAGTATTATTATATTATCAAATAATGTTTAGTGTATTAGATAATATTAAATTAAATAATAAAACAGCTATAGTAACAGGCGGTTTTGGAAATATCGGAATGAAGATTGTTGAAACTTTATTAGAATTAAAATGCGAGGTTATCGTTATAGATATGGATGGGCCATCTGTAAAACAAAAAATAGAAACTTTTGAAACTAAATTTAATATTAAATTAAATAAAGAATTACATTTTTATAATACTAATCTGGCAAGCAAAGATAGCATTGTTGAATTATGTGAAATAATTAAAGGAAAATATAATAAAATGGATATTTTAATACATTCTGCTGCATTAGTAGGAACATCTAATTTAGAAGGTTGGTCTGTCCCATTCGAAGACCAATCAATGGAAGCTTTTGATTTATGCATGGATATTAATACAAAGGCACCTTTATTATTTTTTCAAAGTTTAATCGAATTATTTAAAAAGTCAGAATGTGGAAAAATAATAAATATAAGTTCAATTTATGGAATTAGAGGACCTGCTTTTTCCCTATATGAAGATACATGTATGGAATCACCAATTGCTTATTCAATTAGTAAGGCAAGTTTAAACATTATGATACAATATTTGGCATCATTATATGGGAAATATAATATATGTTTTAACAATATTGTTTTAGGTGGGATAGTTAGAGGTCAAGATGATAAATTTATTGAAAGATATAATCAAAAAACACCTTTAGGACGAATGGGCACTGAAGATGATATCAAAGGAATGATATCGTTTTTATCAAGTAATTTGTCTAATTATGTTACAGGACAAAATTTGGTTTTAGACGGAGGTATAACTTGTAAATTATAAATACTGTTTAAAAATAAAGTATTAACTATAGTATTATGAAAATTTTAGTAATAGGTCTTGGATCTATGGGCAAACGAAGACTCAGATGTTTAAAATATATTGAAGAAAATGATAATTCTAAATTTGAATTATTTGGGTATGATAAAAGTATAGTTAGAGTTAATGAATCAGAAAGTTTGTTTAATATTAAAAAATATGATAATTATGAAGATTACTTTAAAAATAATATTGATTTAATTATTATAAGTACTCCGCCTCAATATCATGAATTTTATATATTTGATTCTATAAAAAGAAATATTAAATTTTTTGTGGAAGCGAGTGTATTTAATAATAATACATCACTTGTAGAGAATAAATTATTTCAAAACAATGTTATTGGGATGCCATCATCTACTCTATATTTTCATCCAGCGATAAGAAAAATTTCTGAAATTATAAATAGTGGTAAATTAGGTAAAATCTCGAATATATTCTATCATAGTGGTCAATATTTACCTGATTGGCATAGTTATGAACATGTTAAAGATTACTATGTATCAAATAAAGATACAGGAGGAGCACGCGAGATTGTACCTTTTGAATTAACATGGCTTGTAAAAATATTTGGATTTCCAATATATGTATCAGGAAATTATAAAAAAACAATAGAAATAGAAGGAGCTGAGATGATTGATGATACATATAATTTAGTCTTAGATTATGATAGTTTTAGTATTAACATGACTGTTGATGTTGTATCTAGATATGCAACAAGAAATTTAACAATTAATGGTAGTTTATTTCAACTTACATGGTCTTGGGATACAAATAATATTTTAATAAAAAGTAATTCGAATGATCCTGAAATAGAAACGATTAATATAGAAACAATGATTCCATCAGATGGATATAATAAAAATATTACAGAATATATGTATGTTGATGAAATTAGGGAATTTATAAATTATAATACAGATTATAAAAATGATATTGTTAATAATTTCTATCTAGATAATAATACTATTGAAATATTAAATAATTTAGAAGAAGCATATGATAATAAAAAATATGTTAAATTTGTAAATATCGGAATTTTGATCCATATCAGATTAGAGTCTACTCGATTAAAAGAAAAACATATTATAAAAGTTAAAGATAAATATTTACTTGAGTATCAAATATTAAGAATTAAAAATCAAATAGATAAACTCGAAAATATTAATCCAAAAATTATTTTAAATGTATCTGATATTTCGAGAGATAAATATTGTGATATTTTATATGAAATTTGTAAAAAACATAATATACATTTATTTTTTGGTAATAATAATAGTATACCAATGCGAATACTTGAATGTTCTGATTATTATGGATTAACACATATTGTTTCAGTAGACGGCGATGATATTTTAGTGTCAGGTGAACAAATTATAAATATTTGTCATAATCTGTATAATAATCCGAATTTAGAATATATTTATTCGAAAGATTTACCATTAGGGATGAATATTACTGGATTCTCATATCAGGTATTAAAAAAATCATTAAAAAATTCGAACGAACACAATGATACAGGATGGGGATATATATTCGATAATGTTAAAAAAACAGTGCTTAATATAAATATAAAAGTAGACAATTATGATAAAATTCGATTAACTTTAGATTATGAAATAGATTTGCATTTATTTCAAAATATTTTATAAAATAATTCTTATTATATTTCAGATTCTGAATTAATTAATTATATTAATAATAATGAACTATATAAAATTAATGAATCTATCATACAAGAATACTGGGATAATTTTAATAAAAATAAAACACACTAGACTAATGCG
>Ga0114995_10003069_pt1 | contig 11490 bp, 8 predicted proteins | sample ArcticOcean_MG_C_11_FD_87038 | JGI IMG/M metagenome (GOLD analysis project Ga0114995, IMG submission 87038) | Marine microbial communities from western Arctic Ocean - ArcticOcean_MG_CB2_154 | ecosystem: Environmental > Aquatic > Marine > Oceanic | place: Arctic Ocean: Canada Basin | collected... | reverse complement strand
TCCAATTCTTAATTGACACGGATTCCATTGTACATACTTCCATAACTCCTCCTGATACTGATGTGTAATTATCGAGGTTGTCGTAGTTTTTTGGAATATAAACGAACATCGGTGATATATTTAACTTTCCAGCCAGGGCCATCCTATACACTCCACTATTGAATTCAGCGATGCCGTTAATATAGTCATGTACGCCTTCAGAAGATCCTGCAAAACTCATCGGTTTATTTTGGAGACGTTCTTCAAGCCGCTTAAAAAAGCGAGCTCTGCGTTTCGGATGTTTTTTCTGTGGAACGTAAATGACGCCCATTCCGAAAGCAGTTAACGTTAAGGGTATGAGTTTAAGGGTTTTTTCAGAGAGTAAAAATGGCACGTTAAGTCCAAGAGCTGTTAACGAGAAGATGTCTAGCAAGGAGTTATGGTTAAATGTGATAAATGTGGGTTGATGAGGTAGCGTGTATTTATTTGGGAGAACAAGACGGAACCCTAAGAATCGGAGAATAAGTTTTGACGAAAGTACAGTGAGGACCTTACGGTTGAATGGAACGAGTCCGCCAAAAGAAACAAGACGTAGGGTAGTTGAGACGATCCCGAATATCGCGAGTATCAGAAACGTAACCGTTATTTGGTATACGATTTTCATGATTTACTACAGACTACGGTTTGCATAGATAGATTTAGTTTTTTCTGGAACCACAGGATTGGGGATAAAAGGAATTGTCCCAAGAAGTATGGGAAAACTATTTTATCCAAGTTCAATCCTTTCCCAAGCGTTCTGAAATAAGTTCCTGTGAAAATGTAAAAGTAGGCAGGGAAGGCTCCATAGGGAAGGTAATGGTCGATCTTGTAATCGTGTTTATGAAGAATATTTACCAGATTTTTTTTATCGTAAAGTGCTGTGTGCTGCGGAGCTTGAATGCCGGGCCATTTGGATTTAAAGAGCTTGAAAGTGAGTGAGTCAAGTCTCGGCACTTCGATGATTAATAGTCCACCGGGTTTTAGCAATGATTTGGCATATTTTAAGGTTTGATTTGGATCGTAGTCGTGCTCGAAGAAGTGCCACATGGTGATAAGGTCAAAGGATTGCTTGGGTAGATCTTGCTCATAGAATAGCCCTTCGTGAAAGTCGATTTTTTCAAAGTCTGGATAATCTAGGTTTTCCTTAAAATCGACACCACTTATCTGGCACTCATACTTTTTGTTGAGATGAAGTAAAAATGTTCCCACGGCACAGCCAACATCTAAAACTCGTGTGTTTTTATCGATTGTCATATAGGATCGTACGAGTTTTTCTTTTTCGCGGTCATGCTTGCTCATGGCGTGTTCATAGAGGGGGGTTAGGATTCCCCAATTCTTCTTTTTGCGGTGAGCGATATATTCGGTATCATAAAACTCTTTGATTCCGCTAATTGAGATCCTCGGGTTTTGGTATACTAATTCGCAATTATTACACTTAACGTATTGAAATTCACCATCCTTTCCTGTTAGGTCTTCTTCGCCCTTCAAGAAGAAGGTACTTTCGTTTGAACCGCATTGGTAACAGTTTACAGATTCGAAATCAAAATGATCCGGGTTTACAAAGGCCTTGATGTTCAATATGGGGTCAAATTTTATCATGCTAAAATGCTGTGTTGGTGAGGATGTATAGAAAAAGAAGGAGGTACCTAGTTTGTTTCTGCGTAGTCAGTAAGGCCGCAATACTAAGAATTAAGAAAATAATCGAGACTTGCGAAACCCCATCAATGAAATAGCATAGGGCATAAGCTGTGATTAATATGGGCAAAGCGGTGATCTTGCTGATGATGTCTTCATCGCGGTATTCTATTAGCATGAAAATCAGAAAAAGACCTAAGATTGCGTAAGCGTCATGGCTGCCAAGTGCTAGCACAGCAAAAGGGTATTTGAGAAGCGGAAGAAGGAGACGGATTTTTCGAAATGGAAAGAGAAAATAATAGCTGATTTCGGATAGAAATAAGAAGGATATGAGCAAAATAGCTTGCAGTCCGTCCTGGAAGGAAATAAGAAGGGTAAATCCTATGTATAGTGCATAGAAATATCGCTTTAAATTTACTGCGGTGGTGGAAAACGCATACGACCTGTTGGGCTTGTGTTGATCAATTTTTGAATTGGCAACATCATCATATAACCTGAACAATATAAGGAATGCCAATACTCCGACACTTTCCGCTAAGCGATGACCGTTTAGCGCAAATGAACCGTGTGCAAAACATACGAGTGCATAGGCTAGTGCGGCCCAGTTCAATAGCACAATCCGTTCTTTCATATATGTAAACAGATCAGTCATCAATAAATTTTATGGTTCCAGTATCAGCATCTAATTGGATGAGTTGTCCATCTTTTATGCGGGCGGTCGCACTGGGAACTCCGACGATGGAAGGAATTCCAAACTCTCGTGAAACGATTGCGCCGTGAGAGAGCATACCGCCTCGTTCCACAATCAAACCACTGATTAGAGGAAAAACCACAATCCAACCTGGATCTGTTTGTCTGGTAACCAGGATGTCCCCTTTTTTCAGTTTGTATGCCTCGGATATGGACTCAATGACACGTGCACGTGCAGTCACTTTTCCACCGCAAGCACTCATGCCCTTCATCAGATCATCTTCGCTATTTGAATCCTCTTCATTTTTTGTGCTTACGACCAGACCGTTTACGGTGAAAAACTCGTCAGGAAAAGATTTTTCGCACTCTTGCTGATAGTGCCTTTTACGTAAAGTTATTTGGTCTAGGTTCGCCTGGGGTAAGATTGATGAATATTCTATCAGTTCGGTGATTTCTATGTAGGATAGGTAGAGTAAGTCATTGGAATCCGCAAGTAAATTGCGCTTTTGAAGTTCGCTGCCAATTTTCCTGATGACTTTTTTGAATTGGTAATAGAGTTGTGCTTGCTTTAGTCGGGCGCGTTCCCTAGAACTTATGCCACGCATCGCGTTCCGGATAGAAAGGTCTACGAGTCCATGAAAGAAAAGGGCTACGGGGAACACGATGCCGTATTTTGTCCAAATCTTCCTAATAAACCGTTGCCTAATTTGCTTTGCTTCGTCTGCGGTGGCAGCGATTTGAAGAGCGGGATCATGTTCATTTATTTCGTCATATTGTTTGAGAAGTTGGATGAACGCTACTGGATTATCACTGAAGTTATCAGCCGTAAACATGAGTTCGCCCGAACATCTGAAACCCCAATTTTCCAGGTAGGAATGGATCAATTCAATCGCTTTGTATTCTTTGGATTTGGATGCATAAAGTTTCCAGAATTGATCAGGCTCCATATCCTGAAAATCAGTATATAATATAACGTCTTTTTTAGTGATTTTCAAGATTTCGTGAATGAGCAAAACGGGTTTGGTACTCACAAGGTTTGGAATAGACTGAATAAGTTGATTATGAATTCCAATAGCTTCCTCTCCATAAAATTTTGAGCAGAGCTTTCCCAAGAGTCCGTGGTGAAGCATGGCAAAAAAATCAGCAAGCGAAGCCTTGTACCAACTATGCATCCGAATTTCGATAAACTCGTGAAACGCCGTTTTTAATTCATCTAATGAAATGGCTTGCTCGGATTTGAAGACATATCCTTGAACGCGATTTTCGAATAGTGCCACTTCACGACCTAATTTCCTGTTGTGTTTAATGACGCTTCGAACAAAAGTAAATTTTTCTATGAATGGTACTTTTTGATCGTTCAGGGATTCGTCTTTATGTCCAACAAAATTATTGAACGATCCTAGTAATTGTTTCGCAAATGGTGAACTGTAAAATATGTTATATATGCTCGACATGTTATAATACATACCGCCTCCAAATACACCAATAACATTTGCGAATGAAGATTCGAGTCGTTGAATACGTTCTTGTGGAATCTGGAATAGTTTCGACAGATTTTTGAAATAGTGGTAGTAAGAATCCCGTGCAATACTGTATAACAATGGACTAATCGCGCTAGGGTAATTTTCGTTTACATTCGTGTTCGACCAATGTACGGTTACTCCTTTGCCCTCTGTAGTTATTGGTCTTGCTTGCAAAACATAAACAATTCCATCCTTAACTGCGAATTCGATGTCCAGAGGCACGCCAAAGGAGATTTCGAGACGAACACAGATATCTACTAAAGATTTAAATGCGCCAGAATCAGTGCATTGTACGTGGTGGTCCTTTCGAATATAAGTCTTGGATTCGGGCTCTACATCACCGCTGACCAATTTCTCTCCATGCCCGGCAACATATTCGACCAATAATTCGTTATCGGCCAACGGACTACGCGTAAAGACTACGCCAGCAAAATCTGGATCAACCATTTCCTGTACGACTACAGCCATACCTTTAAGGTGATGACCAGAGGTGTTTTCATATGCTTTAACACTCTGTGAACTATACGATTTCCAGCATCTCAGTGTATTTTCATAAACAGAGTTTAGATCAGGAGCGGAGCGGTAAGACTCTAGTTGCCCAGCAAATGAGTTTTCGTCTGAATCTTCCCCAATAGCCGAACTTCGCACCATAAGCGTAACCGCATTGAGTGATTTAAGTGCATTTTCAAGAACTTCCTTAAAGTGGTCTATGTTTAACCGTTCCTGCTGAAATGCTTCGAACCAACCTTTATGAATAACGAAGCCATTTGGTACGTTTTCACCGTATTGAATTAATCGAGATAGGCTAGCCGCCTTGTTGCCAAATTCGGACGGGGAGAGAGACTCTTGTAGTGTAATCATACGGTTAAAAGCTCTTTTTTATCCCTGAAATAACTAAGATTACAGTGGTTGTTATGTGTATGAAAAGCAAGAGAAAATACATCCAGAGTGCTTCTCCAAATGTTACAAAGCCCATAATGGCGTGAACGAAGCTTAAACCTATTGTGGAGTCGGAGTTATCTAGCCACCAAACAAAGTATTTGAACCGTTGATGGGAGCCTCCTGGTGGAATGTTCACTAATCTCTTGAGAAGAGAATTGGGCAATTCGAAAAAAAGGTAAAAAAACCCAAGCAATGCCCCGTACCAATAAGGTATTTCTATAGGAACGGTTATGAATCGAATAAAAGCTAAAAAGATCAAGGCATTTACAATGGTTAGAAAAAGGAAGCCTCGATAGGTTTTGTTTCGACCGAATAAACGAATGGAAATCGGAATATTGAGCTCTTCTAGTAGGCTATATTTCACAACCACCATATGAAGGGTGTTGCTCAGAATCAATGGAACAGCAATGATTAAAATATGCCAGAGAATATCAACGTTCATCTCTTAAGATTTTGAGCATTTTTAAAGCTACGTTTAAAACTCGATTCGAGAAATCATATTTCATGATCACTCCAGCGACTTCATAAAAAGATAATCGCGTCGCGATATAAGTCTCTAGGGAATAGCAAAGTGCCTCGAACCAAGGGTTGTTCTCAGATAGGTCAGCGACTAGATCACTGTAAAACCCGAGATATCGAACAAGGTCTTCTCGGGTAAAGTCCTGCGGTAGAACGAAGCTTAGAAACTCTACGATATCTCTTGTCGGAAAATCTACAACAGCGAGCTCCAAGTCGTAAAAAACAGGCGTGCCATTCTTCCTAATAGCGATGTTTCGTGAATTGAAATCGTTGTGAATTATGGTTTTTGACAGCTTGATATTCTTTGCAATTCGCGACCAATTTTCTAGGTTCATTTGAATACTACGAAGCATCTCGCGATTGATAATGTGCCCACCTTCCAAAATGGTGATATCCAATAATTTGCGATACAGAGGAATGTAGCGCGAGGCATCAAATTCTTGTACTTCTGGTAATTGCTCGTTTCTCAGAGAGGAGTGAAACCCCTTCAAGGCGCATAACACAGATGATATATCCGCATCACTCCATGCATTTGGATTATTCTCGCTGTTGACGATACGCAGTTCCGAATAGTCGAGGAACTCCTGCATAAAGAGGTAGATTTCTCGCTTCGTATTAACGAGACTCCCCTCAAATCGTGGTATATACTCGAAACCAATTTCCGCAAGCTTCTGGTAAATTTTTATATCCTTAATATGTGCGTTTTGGTACTCTAGTTGAGTGCCGTATTTCTTAATTAGGTCGGCCAATTCCGTATCAATCGATGAGGCCATTAAATGCAATCCCTTAACGGTTTCTACATCCAAAGCTTTCGACTTGAGTAATAGTTTTTCCGAGTAAACCTCACCATTTTCAAGTTCATGATTTCGCTCAACTGGAATGAAGCCGATCATTTTTTTGCTGGTGCGGTTCGCTATAACCGTCAAGATGCCATTATCTAATGTGTCATTTTCTAAAACTCTAAATGAAAAAAGGTTATTACTGTTCCTTTCACCGGCAACTTCAGATAAGAATTTTGTGGTCAATTCGGATTTTAAAAGCCATTGAACTGGTTTATTGCGCCCTAGTTTTTCATGTGCCTTAGCGAACTCGCCACTAACAATGGCAGCGTAGGTGGAAATCTCTAAGCCCATGGCAAATCCGGCGATCAGCTTAGCGAATCGCTCTACTTTACCTGATCCTAAACACCCCATCATATCCAAGGCTTCTGACTGCATTTTCAAGTTAGTGCCACCTCCAACCGTACCAACCACCAGATTAGGTAGGGTAAGCTGAAGTTTTAGTCCACCTTCCACACAATCGAGTTCCAGAAAACCAACTGCAGATTCATGCACACAGCCTATGTCTTGACCTGTTGCTACGAAAAATGCAGCAATGGCGTTGGCTACGTTGATGTTGTAACCTACCATAGATTCTTCCTCTGCGAAAGATTTCGACGGGCCGAAAAATCGCTCCATCTTTTCGGAAGTCGTGCGAAGCACCTTGTTTATGACAGCTTCAGGCAAGAAGCAATTCGCAACCACTCTAATACCTCGTCCATGGGTAATATTATATTGGGATATTTTTTTGTCTGCGGCACCATTCCCCTCAATCACATAGTCGATTGGCGATATGTCGAATTTTTCTTTAAACACATCGACAAGATGCATAATTGCATGCCAAGAACAAGTTGTAGTCATGTTTTGACCCGAAGCATCGCCCGTTGAAAAAACGAGTTTGAGATGGACATTCTTACCTCGAACGAATCGTTCGATAGTCCGTAAATCTGCATGGTTCGAATATTTTTTGATCAGTTGGGCCACTTTCTCCTCTTCCGTCTTCACGAAAGCTTGAAAAGTATGTGCTTCTTCTTCAGTTTCGAATAAAAATAAAGGGGAACGCACCATTTTTTGCCAAGTAACTTCAGCCTCAAAACCTCCCCCGTGACTAATGGCCTTAGCTCCTCTGTTCATGCTGGCAACGAGTGCGCCTTCAAGCGTACCCACGGTTGCATACACTAATTCTTCTTGTGCCTCGTCCTTAAACAACATTGGACCGACCACTCCTAAAGGGATTTCTACAGAGCCGATATACGATTCTATGTTGTTTTGAATTTCGCTCAGTTCCAGCTTGGAATACTTAATGTTCTGGATGGAGATGTCTTGCTGCTCTAAAAAGGCTTGACGCATTTCAATGGCACTTTTTACAACAAGTCCTCTTCCTGGAATTACTGGTAGATAGGAAGGTTCAGTATTTATTTTTCTATGCATTCATTAAATACGTTTATATAGTTTTTTGAAATGTAAATAGATTGTCTACCAATATCATCATTGACCAACCTCTCATGAACCTTTGGAAGGTTGTATTGTGGTATACTGGGAAACATGTGATGTTCGCAGTGGTACGCAATGTTTTTAGGAGAGAGTAGGAGTCTAGAAATGAAATTGTGCTTCGTTGTTCGCGTTTGCATCTCTAGAGGTTGATGCTCAATACCTGAATGCTCAGCTATCCGTCGCCACCTATTGATGAGTTGCGTCCAAGAGATGAAGGGAACGAACCAGTACTTTAAAAGCAGCATTTCGTGATCGAAATAGATAAACCCACCAAGGAAAATGATGTAGAAGGAAACTCTAGCGAACTTGTATCTCCTGCTGGACTTCGGTTTGCTCGATGCAACTGATTTGCCCGACATCACTCGAAAAGTTTCGAAAACACCAAGCCCGGAAAGTTGCCTCATGACGATTTTAAGAAAGCGATTAATGGGCATTGGGAATTGCCAATTCTTATCCGTTTTAGCAGTATAATCTGGGTCTTCATCCGTATTTAGACATTGATGGTGTTTGAGGTGTTTTACTTTATATGATTTCATGGAAACGATCACCGGCCAAGCGCAAAACACCTCACCAACTATGTCATTGATCCTTTTGTTTTTTGAGATTAAACCGTGAACAGACTCATGCATTAATAATCCTAAAGCGAGATACCTTGCACCAATAAAGACAACGGTGATTATATAGATGCTCCAATGAAAATAAGTTTCACAAAGAAAGGCTGCGATTAATATCATAGCCCATTCTTGAATGACTGAAAAAATCCCTTTCCACGTTTGGATGTTAAAAAATGGACGCAGCTCAATACTGTCTAGAATGAGATGAATTCTATCGTTATAGGAGGTTTTTGAATTTACGATGGCATGTAGTTTAGGATTCTAAATTATGTTTCAAGTTAAATGGTAATTTCTTAAAGTGGAATACTTCGACACTATCTACTCTATTAAGGTGAGGTTAGTTATTTGCTTATCCGAAGAATAAAATCTCGATTACAGACTTTTACCAGTGATGAATCTAACAGTATTTGATTAAAAAAAATACTTTTGATTCAATATTGAGATATGTATATCGCAGATATAGATTTATAGCATCCAACTGGTTATGGCAATATAAAAACAGCTTCATCAAATCGGTTTGGAAATAGAAACATTGCTGTACCGATTAATAGGATTGCGAATACATGGAGTAAACTAGGTTTACAGAATACTTAAAGTACCTGACCCTTTGTGTTAAAGATTTTTTTATTTTATTGAATTTTTGAAAATACATAGAACATTTCACTAGCGACTTGAAGCGATCTTTCATCGTATCGATGGGCCTCCTCTGGGGTATCGTCGAATGCCTTTGGGTCTTCATAACGAACTGCAATTCGTTTTTCGGCTCCAGGTATAAATGGGCAATTCTCGTCTGCATGCGAACACGTCATTACTGTTGCAAACTGCTCGGCTTCATTGACGGGGTCGTTAAAAAGTTTCGAAAAGGCAATAATGGGTTTGATATCCTCTGCAAAAAAGATAGCGTACCTAGGGTTTTCGCCTTCAGATGAAGTGATGTTAAATCCGCTTCGTTTTAGGCAGGCAACGGCACGCTCATTAAAGGACGTGATCTCTACTCCTCCAGAAAAACAGTGGGCCGGTATGCCGAAATACTGCGCTGCGGTTTGGGCCCAAATTTGAGAAAATTGACTTCTACGAGAGTTGTGCGTACAGATAAAATTTAGATACACTTCAAGACTCATATCTCGCTTGGATTGAATGTACTCTGTCAAGGGCAATAAAACTGCTCTACGAGCTTCTGGAACGGTCTGCTTGCAAATGACATTCACAGCTGCCGTAAGCTCGGGTAAGAAGCTAATTCTCGTCATACTTGGTATACCTCATGGTTTTATTGTTACTCCTAAATATTCCTGCTTGTCTTGTTTTCAAGCTCATTTAAATCTACTGTATATATTATGGATGTGCTGATTTCACTATGTAAATAATCTAGAGTTATTTTTCAGTAGGTGGGACCGTCTCAAAACACTTGCGAATCATACTGCCGTGCTGTAAACTCTCTTCTGATGGTGTGTTCGTAATGGTGCCCCGCAAATAAATAAAACGAGCAGTAATATTTCATGGGCGACTTAATCTACCGTGGCTATTCCTTTTCAATCCTCATGGCTGTTGAAATCTTTTTATATGCTACCAATTGTCTAAAAAGCTCACGAATACCTTCATTAAAGGATATGGTTTGATGGCCCAAAGCCCGTTGCTGATCCGATATTAATCGCATTGCACGCCAATGGTGTTTATATGCTCGATATCGACTTATTAGCGTCGCATCTTTTATAAAAATATTAATCGGCTGCGATTTAACTCCATTATGCTCGATTATTACAAAATTGCAGTTCAACAGATCGTTGAGGCTATTCGCCTTGATGTCTAATCGTGTAAAACAAATCCCAGTTTGTGCAAATAATTCCTCAATAAGGAACTTTTTAAGTTTGTCAAGATTGATAGGTTCATTGGTTCTATGAAAAGAACTCCCATTGCTAGCATTTCCTACATAATCCAAAATAACAACTTCGCCTTTTTCTAAAACTGTATTTAGGCTATGTACTAAACGTAGTTTGACCTCGTCACGTCGTATATATTGATTTTTTAGTACGGCGAAATTAATGAGCTCATCTAGTGTACTTTGACCATCGCCAATAACCCTAGGGTATCGTTTTTCTATAATGGACACTTCCGATTTACCTGTTTCGGGATAGTAATAGAACATAACACCAAACTCCATGGCTAAATCTACATAGGATTCAATACGAACAGCCGCATTAGGCGATATTGACATGTAATCATTAAGCTCTAAAAGATTATTACACTTCTTTATTCCAATACCTCCTACTCCCATTTCGGGTTTAGCGATAACTGGAAAATCCATTTCTTTAGGCAACTTCTCAACACGGCCGTTATGAGAAAAGCCTTTTGGTACAACCCTAGGGCTCAGATTGATTAAAAGTTCTGATTTATTGTTTAGAAATGCGCCAGAATAAAACATTGACGGATTGTTTACCGTATAAAAAAAGAACCATCTAGAAACCAGTGAATTCCATATATGAAGGAACGCGCCGAAACCGTGACAAAACCACAAATCTTTTTTAGATATCATATAAATCGATAGTAATTAATTATTCGAGCAAAATAGAGAGGGTTTCGAGCCTAACATCGCATAATTCTCAAGAATAGTAATTTAAAAGAACTCATAAAGAGATTACTTCTTCGCCGTGTTAAATTAAACCGTCTTGATATGATAATTTATCTTGGCTGTAAACGGAAAATGAAAGCAACAAGAATGCAATTGTAGATAGTAATTTCATTAGATATAGGGTTTAAATATTATTGGATAAGTTGAGGTAATCCAAAACCCCAATCAAAGAATTAAATCTCAATTATTGAATGATATACGATCTGTACGTACTTATTTTGTGAGAATACTGTGTGTATATCTCATTAAGGAGAACATGCTACAACTCTGTCGAGTTCTCAATATCTTATGGGCAAACAAGGTGGCAAGGATTTTTCTGCCTTTTTCGCTCAATGAAACAAGCTTCGTTGCGAAGGGATTTTTGCTCGCTTCGCTCAAAAGATCCCTCGAGGGGGAGCCGTTCCAAAACACCTTGAAAACCATCCCACCTGCGGTGGTCTGTGTTTTTTTAACCTTTTCTGCTCACTGAAGCAAGCTTCGTTCGCATAAAGGCATAAAAAAACCAGCGTTTTACGCTGGTTTTCAATGTATTAAAGCGGAGAGAGAGGTACTAGAACCTTTTCTTGTAAAGCCATGAAAATCAATAATTAACAGCGCTTGTTTCCAAGCGG
>Ga0114995_10003060_pt1 | contig 11501 bp, 12 predicted proteins | sample ArcticOcean_MG_C_11_FD_87038 | JGI IMG/M metagenome (GOLD analysis project Ga0114995, IMG submission 87038) | Marine microbial communities from western Arctic Ocean - ArcticOcean_MG_CB2_154 | ecosystem: Environmental > Aquatic > Marine > Oceanic | place: Arctic Ocean: Canada Basin | collected... | reverse complement strand
TGGTAGCGGGGGCAGGATTTGAACCTACGACCTTCGGGTTATGAGCCCGACGAGCTACCATGCTGCTCCACCCCGCATCAAAGAGCGCATATAATATCCAACTCCCTACCGCACGTCAAACACTTATTGGCATTAACCAATAAAAGTCGGCATTTATCCTTCAGCCTCACCAACTGCCAACATTAGACATTGAAACCCACGGCTCCATAGGTGCCAAAGCACTCCCAGCCTGCAATAACTCAATGGACACATTATCTGGAGATTTCACAAACGCCATACGCCCATCGCGAGGAGGCCTATTAATCACAACCCCAGCATCCATTAACGCCAGGCAAAGCTGGTAAATATCGTCTACTTCATAAGCCAAGTGCCCAAAGCTTCGACCAGTACTTAACACCTCATCATCATCCCAGTTATGTGTAAGCTCCAATAGTGGCGCTTGAGTACCTTGAGCGGCCTCCTCATCAAGAGTGGCCGCTAGAAAAATCAAAGTGAACCGGCCAGACTCATAGTCCGTACGCCTTACCTCAACCAGCCCCAGCTGATCACACCAAAATCTTAAAGACGCTTTTAAATCTTTCACTCTAACCATGGTATGCAGATAACGCATTGATAACCCTATAATGATGAACCTTTAACTTAGTAAAACATAACACTGCATTCCAAGCCATTCAAGAGAATTTTTGTGGTTCTCACTAGTAAAACAAAGCCATGCATTGCAGCCTCTAATGGCTGTGGTGTGGTGTGGGGTGGTGTGGTGTGGTTTACTTTATTTGTATTAATAACCGACAGGCTGCATATGTGCCTCACATCGCCCACTAAGAAGTCGAGGGAGGGGTTCATTGTCACTGCACCTAACCCGCTGATAAATCTAGATAGCCTAATATAATAGGGTATATGTTGTATGTTCTTGAGAACAGTTACACCACAGGTTTCGCCCGAAACCTTCATATCCTTGGTGATTTTACGGTAACCGTATACACCACTACTTTCTAGCTAAAACTATTTAACGTAGCCAAGCAGATGTGCGTCGACCTTCCTTACGCTGACATTGGGGATCTTGCAACCAGTCGTGGTAGAAACTGCGGTGCACCTTGAGTACTTTACACATCAAAGTCACCGGGAAATGGCCATTACGAAACTTTATAAAGGTATATTTTTCTTCGACTCGTTTACCAAGAACACAGCAGCTCATCGGAATGATGACGTAAGTAATAACATTAGTCAGATTCATGGACGAGGGTTAACTCACTGCTAAAAGCTAAATTATTATTACTCTATGTAGGGTTCAATCAACTGAACATCCATCGCATAGGCCGATTGCACCTCCAAACCATTAGCCACACCCGATTCGGTTAGCTCACTTTGTGAGCGCGTGGTATTCAGTGTGCCAGTAATCCATACCGGTAGGTAAATGCTTTCAAACTTAGTGCCTGTTTTTAGTTTGCCATAAATGATTTGGTTAGCTGGTGGTGGAGGGGTGTGCGTGCATGCCCCAAAGTACGGCACAAGTAGAAATTCCTTAAGCAAAGTACCACTAAATTCAAGCGGTAGCACAAAGCCTGGTATTCGTATCTGTTGCCCATCAAAAGCCTCCACCACAGGTGCTGCATCAAACATAGCTTGCACAGTTTGCTCTAAAATCACCAACTCATTGTCAGAAAGTGCGTAGTATTCTTCATCAGTCATGTCTTCAAAGACTTGGTTTGGATTCCAATCTTGAGGAATCAAAACCTCCCAATCTATTTCAGTTGAGTCAGTTGCAAAGGCTTTGCTAGCCATAAAACAAGACAGCACAATAGCAAGTGTGCAGATGAGCAAAAAGTGGTTATAGGTAACATTAATATTTTTCATCAAATTCTTCTATGTTACGAGCGAATAGACATGCCATCTGCTAAAGAGTTTTTATAGGCACGATAAGCAGGCACTAAGCCTACAATAAAGCTAGCTATTAGCAGCACACACACCATGCCAAGCTCTCTAATATTGGGCGCAGTGACGGGGATAAATAAGCCATAGTTTTTTTCTATAATAGGCTGGGCTAACGCGATGCCTAAATAGAGTAATGCCAGACCTAATAAAATACCAGCAATAGTTAACAATACTGTTTCTGTAATGAGCAAACCCATAATATGCCAGTGACTGGCCCCCACCGAGCGTAAAATAGCCACTTCGCGCCTGCGCTCATTAAGCCCTGCTAGCGAAACAGCCAACATGCCTGTGAGTGCCGCCAAAACCACAAACATAGAAATGATCAGTAGCGCTTTTTCTGCTACAGACATCAAATTCCAAAGCTCATAAAGGGCAATGCCAGGAAAAATAGCCAATAACGGCTCAGACTTATATTCATTGATATAGCGCTGCATTTTAAATGATGCTATTTTGCTGTCAAGACCCACCAAAAACGCAGTAATGGACTCAGGTTGCAAGTTGGCTTCCGTAAGAGCTTTACTTGCCTTGCGCTTTTTTACAGCGCCCTGCCAGTTTACATGCATTGCTTCTATGCCTGCCAAGCTTACATGGAGAGTTCTATCTACTGGGGTACCCGTGTGCTTTAAAATACCACTGATAATAAATGGCTTATCTTTATGTTGCGCAAAGCTTGCGCTGCCAGTGCCGTGAGAAACGATCACTTTGTCACCAATAGCATAGTTTAAGGCGTTGGCTACCTCTGACCCGATCACTGCATCAAACACGCCTTCAAACTGTTTCCCAAAAGCAAACTCAAGCGTTCGTTTTTCTCCGTACTGGTAAACCGAAAAGTAATCTCTGCTTGTTCCCATCACCCTAAAACCTCTGTGCGAATCACCTAGAGAAATAGGGATGGTCCATTTCACACCTTTTTGCTGGGCTATGTCTTGATAGCTTTTAAAACTAATGTTGTTGGTGGCGTCGCCAATGCGAAACACAGAGTAGAGCAACAGCTGAATAGACCCACTCCGCGCACCTACTATTAGATCTGTACCCGATATAGTGTTTGCAAAACTACTCTGTGCATTTACTCGTACTTTTTCCACACCTAGCAAAAGAGCCACACTCATCGCGATAGAAAAAATCGTAAGCAGGGCGGTGGGACGCCTACTTTTAAGGCTCTTTTTGGCTAATAGTCTAAGGTTCATAGGGCTAACTCGTGGTGTGGATTAATAACTGACATATCCACCACTGAATCAAACAAGTGCTGATGGGTTGGGTCGTGGCTGACATAGAGCAGCGTGGAGCCACTTAGCTTTATTTCGTCAAACAAAAGCGCCATAAATGCCTCCCTAGCATCATAGTCTAAGGATGAAGTAGGCTCATCTGCAATAATGAGCTGAGGTTGGCCAATCAACGCTCTGGCAGCTGCCACACGTTGTTGCTGCCCCACACTTAGTTCACTCGTAGTGCGGTTGAAACTCAAACGACCCTTAGAATACAAACGACTCAACAAGTAGACAGCCTCTTCGACAACACTGCCTGAGCGTTCAATCGCATTGGCACGCCTTAGTTTTGAGAAACGGCACGGTAAAGTTACATTTTCTAGTATTGATAGATAAGGAATTAAGTTAAATTGCTGGAAGATAAACCCAATGTGGTCTGCTCTAAGCCTGTCGCGCTGTAATTCTTTAAGCTGGCAAAAATCCTGCCCTACAATTTCAACCTGCCCTCGCTGGGGCGTGACAATACCACCGATAATATTAAGAAGTGTGGACTTTCCAGAGCCAGAAGCCCCCCGAATAAAAACATGCTCGTGTTCTTCTACGCAGAGGTTGCCAGACTTAATAGTCAGATTTGCTTTAGCATGCCAAGCAAAATCTACTTCTTTTAGCCCTATTATGGTTGACTTAGAGACAGACTCTATCATTATTTGGCCAATCGAATGAGAGTATTACTAGAGTGTAACTCTTGTTTGATTTGTCCGCCAGAATGAATAACCTGAACATCAAGGTCACTAATGCCTGGGAAAAATTCAAACAAATTAACATTGATGGCGGTTAAATAATCAACCTGTTTACATTTTAATTGATACTCAGCAATAAATTCTGCATGTTCACTCGCAGGACCTTCTTCATGTCCTTCCTCATGTCCTGCTTCATGTCCTTCTTCATGACCTTCTTCATGACCTTCTTCATGACCTTCTTCATGCCCTTCTTCATGTCCTTCTTCTTCGTGCTTGGTCACCCACCTCGCAGATGATTCAACTGTTTGGCAGGATGCGTCTCCTACTAATTGAAAAACAGCATCAAAATTGGACAAGTTATTTTTGGCCTGTTGAATTAATAACAGCTGCTGACCATCATCAGTATCATATTCAAAGCCAACAAGATTGACTGCTGGCGACTCGAACCTCATCGAAATAGTGTCGGTGTCTATTGCGATGTCGAGACTGGCACTACCGTGTTCATGTGCATCTAGCTCGCTCGCTATAGCATAGTGAGATGGTAATGTAAGCATAATGCTAGCCAGAGCTATAGTTATTGATTTGGATTGTTTCATTAATCTTCCTAAGATATGTTATAACATAACAATTATAATAGCATAGTAATAGTAAATCAACATCAGTACTCTATTAAATGACACTTACCGTTAGTTTGATCCTAGGGCTGGGGCTCTGTAACAGCTTACCCTCTGTGTGGTTGAACCTCTATATTCTCCTGTATCAAGAGTATGCGTATAAGAAGGCTCTTCAACCACATGTGGCTATACCCAACCACCTAATTAGGCAGGTTGATGTGAGTGCACCCGATAACAACTTAACTAAGCAAGCCCTAAACATGGCTAACGAATTACGTGGCCATCCAAGCGGAGAGATGTTTCATTCGAACCAAGGCAGTCATTGCACAAGTATTAGTTATCTCGGGCATCAAGCAGACCATATCCACAGCCATCAGGAATAACTTTAGCTACAGGTGCACTGACGTGACCTTTGGCTAGCTGCTCTAAACGAATAGAACACCAATAGGTTTCAAGTTGGAAGTTTATTTGATTAGAACCACGTAAGGCAGTTCGCTTAAATCGAGTCTTTAGGCTTTTAACAATTCGTTTAGAGCCATAATGACATTTCATGTCCAAAGGAACAGGACGAGAATAGTAATAAGTGTTATTACGAAGAAATAAATAAGTAAAACGTTGGTCATCCATATGGCTTACACCCCCTCAAGCAGATTCTGATAAATTCGCTTGTATTACATGGGGCTACATATGGACTTCAACTAAATTTGGTACCGGCGGCCGGAGTTGAACCGGCACGAGCATAGCTCACCACCCCCTCAAGGTGGCGTGTCTACCAATTCCACCACGTCGGCATAAACTCTTTACTCTGCTACTGGGACATCGCTGTCAGTAGGCGCTACAGATTCTTCAAATTCAGGAAGCAACTGCTGCTCTACTTGCTCAACCATGGGAATTCCCACATCAGAAACACTGCTAGCTTGTTGCTTGGCGTACACAGCCAAAGCAAAGCTGGTTGCAAATAAACCAGCTGCTAAAATAGCGGTAGTACGGCTCAAGAAATTACCTGAACCACTACTGCCAAATACGGTTTGGGAAGCACCACCGCCACCAAAAGAAGCACCAGCATCAGCACCTTTTCCTTGCTGTATCATAATAAAGCCAATTAAGGCTACGGCTAACAATACATGTACAATTAGGATTGCAACTTCCATTAAATTTCTCGCTTTACTCTTATTGCGCTTAAATAAGCACTAATCTATTTCGCCGCCTGACCAATGGCCAAGAATGAATCGGCTTGTAAGGATGCACCACCTACTAGGCCACCATCAATGTCTGCTTGAGCAAATAACTCTTCAGCACTGGCCGCAGTTACACTGCCACCATATAATATTTTCAAATCAACAGCTTGCTCTGGCGCTACGCTTGCTACATGGGCACGGATAGCTTGATGCACTTCCTGTGCTTGCGCTGGGCTAGCTGTCAGCCCAGTACCTATAGCCCATACTGGCTCATAAGCAATGACAGCATTAGCAAAACTAGCACCGCCAGCAGCGTCAATGACTGCCTGAATCTGGCCAGTAACCACACTTAGGGTGAGGCCTTTTTCACGCTGTTCTAGCGTTTCACCCACACATAAAATAGGGATTAACTGCTCCGCTTGAATGGCCACATACTTCGCTGCCACTTGCGCATTATCTTCTGCATAAAGAGCTCGCCGCTCTGAATGACCTACCAGTACGTAGCTAACACCAAATTCTTTAGTCATGGCTAAAGAGACTTCACCAGTATGAGCACCTTTATCTGCTGCACAAATATTTTGTACACCGATATGTATAGTGGTGCCTGTTAACTCTGCCTGAGCTTGAGCTAAGTAAGGAAAGGGTGGAAATACCACCAGTTGCGCATTCTTAACCGTTGCTGCACCTTGCTTTAGACCATTCAATAGCTTACTTACAGCGTCTTTACTGGCGTTCATTTTCCAGTTGCCTGCAACTATCATGTGCGCCATTACTGTAACCTTCTATTAAGACAAGCCAAGGGTATTCAATTTAAGCGCGTAATAATACTCAAGTTAAGGCGCCTAAACAAGAGACCCATAGAGATTGACTGTTATTACCATGTAATTAGCCTTAAATTGTTGGTTAATTATCCGAATTAACCTAAGCAACCGCCTCATTAACATCGTGAGCTAGCTCTTTGGCATATTGGCTCACCAAATCTGCATCTTCACCTTCTACCATCACCCTTATCACAGGCTCTGTACCTGAAGGCCGGAGCAACACTCTCCCTCGGCCACCCATACGTTCTTCGATCACTTTGACAGCATCATCTATAGCTGGGTAGTCTGACAAATTCACCCGACTAGGAAAACGCAAGTTAATCAGCGTTTGAGGCATTTTGTGCATTTGGTTCTTAAGTTCATGCAGTGTTTTATGGCTAGACTGCATCGCTTGAAGCACCTGCAGGGCTGCAACGATACCATCCCCTGTGGTGGTTAAGTTTCTACAGATAAGATGACCTGACGATTCACCACCTAAAAGCCAATTTTGTTCTTTTAGTTGTTGCATCACATAACGATCTCCCACTTTGGCGCGGACAAAATCGATACCTAGGTCTTTTAACCCCAGCTCCATACCCAAGTTACTCATTTGAGTACCTACCACACCCCCCTGAAGCTGACCGCTACGCTTTAGGTGAGCAGCAATAATAAACATCAACTCGTCACCATCCACCTCATCACCCATGTGATCAACCATGATGACACGATCACCATCACCATCTAAGGCTATGCCTAAATCTGCCTCTTGCAGACGAACCACTTTACGCGGCATGGCAACAGCGGTAGAGCCGCATTCTTGATTGATGTTCAGACCGTCCGGGTCAATACCTATACTAATAACATCGGCACCAAGCTCAATCAAAACATTGGGCGCTATATGGTAGGTGGCACCATGGGCACAGTCCAATACAATCTTCATGCCCTTCAAGTTAGTATGGGGGCCAACAGTGCCTTTACAAAATTCAATATACCGGCCTGCAGCATCATTAATGCGCTGAGCACGACCTAGGTCTTCTGGCGCTACACAATCCATGGTTTCTTGTAGTTTTTCTTCAATAGCAGCCTCTACCGAGTCAGACAACTTAGTGCCTTGAGCAGAGAAAAACTTGATGCCATTATCTTGATAACCGTTATGTGAAGCGCTGATAACGATGCCTGCTTCAGCATGAAAAGTACGTGTTAAATAAGCCACAGCTGGTGTTGGCATAGGGCCCAACAAACGCACATCCACACCTGCCGCAGACAAGCCAGCCTGAAGCGCAGATTCAAACATGTAGCCAGAAATACGTGTGTCTTTACCTATTAAAACGGTGCTACGACCGTGCTCAGAAAACACCTTTCCCATAGCCCAGCCGAGTTTAAGCATAAAGTCGGGGGTTATAGGGTATTCACCACAGCGACCACGAATACCGTCTGTTCCAAAGTACTTCATAGCAACTCCTTCACCTAACCTTCCTTAGTTTTTCTTAATCAATCACTTAATCGATGATTCATACACTCATCATAACCGCATGAGCCATACGTAGCGAATCCACTGTAGGGCCTACATCGTGCACCCGCACAATACGCGCACCTCGCTCATAGGCCATTACAGAAACAGCTAATCCACCATATAGTCGCTCATCAACCGGTCGGTCTAACACACTGCCGATCATACTTTTACGAGACATACCCACTAACACAGGCAACCCTTTACTTACTAATTGATCGAGCTGCTTAAGTAACTGTAGATTATGATCCAAGGTTTTACCAAAGCCAAAGCCAGGATCTATAAGTATACGATCTACTGGTATACCCCCTAGGCTGCATTGCTTAACACGATCATCGAAATAAAGCCCAATGTCCCCCACTATGGAATCATATATAGGGTTGTCTTGCATGGTTTTAGGATCGCCTTGCATGTGCATAAGGCATACGGGTAACTGAGTATCAGCAGCGGCCTGTAAGGCGCCACTTCGGCCCAGTGCACGTACATCATTAATGAGCCCAGCACCTGCTTTAGCGGCAGCGGTAATCACTTGAGGCGTACTCGTATCTACAGACACTACTACATCTAAAGAAGCTCGGATGGCTTCAATAACAGGGATAACACGATCTAGCTCTTGCTGAACCGATACAGAGTCGGCTCCTGGGCGCGTGGACTCCCCACCAATATCAAGAAAACTAGCACCTTCTGCCACCATCGCACGCGCACGCACCATGGCTGCATCTAGGCACAGAGACTGGCTGGCAAACAAGCTGCCACCATCAGAAAAAGAGTCAGGGGTGACATTCACCACTCCCATGACATGTGGCTCGGTTAAATCGAGCCATTTGTCACCAAATAACATCTTAGCTTCGCGCTTCGTCGGTACCCGGTACGTCACTGTTGTCAGCATCTAGATCAGATTCAGCAACGGTGGCCTGGTCTTCATCTGAACTAGCTCTAGCGTTACCATCGGTGCCATCGGTAGCGGAGCCGCTGCTATTACTGTCTTGATCGCTCCAACCTTCTGGTGCAGAAACTTCTTTGCGAGCCAATAATTCGTCTAACTGGCTTGAATCAATGGTTTCATACTTCATCAATGCATTTGCCATGGCATCCAAAATATCACGATTATCATGTAAAATAACACTAGCACGCTCGTAACAACTTCCAATGATGTCTTTTATTTCGCCATCAATAGCAGCTGTAGTTTCATCGGAGAAGCCTTTAGCACCTTGACCTTGCGCACCACTAAACGGATCAGAATCTTCTGACTCATAAAGCAATGGGCCTAACTTTTCTGACAAGCCCCATTTAGTTACCATATTGCGCGCTAGTTGCGTAGCACGCTGAATGTCGTTTGATGCACCTGTAGTTACACCATCTTTGCCTAAAGTCATTTCTTCGGCAATACGACCACCATACAAGCTACAAATCTGGCTCAAAATACCTTGGCGAGATAAGCTATAACGGTCTTCTTCGGGCAAGAACATAGTCACACCCAAAGCGCGGCCACGTGGAATAATTGTCACTTTATAAACCGGATCATGATCTGGCACTAAACGCCCAACAATAGCGTGACCGGCTTCATGATAAGCGGTATTGAGCTTCTCTTTAGGCTGCATTACCATGGACTTACGCTCGGCGCCCATCATAATTTTATCTTTCGCTTTCTCTAACTCATCCATACCTACGGTGCGCTTATTTAAGCGCGCAGTAAACAAAGCAGCTTCGTTCACTAAGTTGGCTAAATCTGCACCAGAGAATCCTGGAGTACCACGGGCAATAAGTTTCGACTTTACGTCATCACCTAGAGGTACCTTTTTAAGGTGTACATTAAGAATCTGCTCACGCCCAAGAATATCGGGCAGCGATACATGAACCTGGCGATCAAAACGACCAGGGCGCAACAACGCTTTGTCTAATACATCTGGGCGGTTAGTTGCCGCAATAACAATAATGCCCTCATTACCTTCAAAACCATCCATCTCAACTAGCAGCTGGTTTAATGTTTGTTCGCGTTCATCGTTACCACCACCCATGCCAGCACCGCGATGGCGACCTACTGCATCAATTTCGTCGATAAAGATAATACATGGAGCCTGCTTTTTAGCTTGTTCAAACATGTCGCGTACACGGGACGCGCCCACACCCACAAACATTTCCACAAAATCAGAACCAGAAATACTAAAGAAAGGCACTTTGGCTTCGCCTGCAATGGCCTTAGCTAATAGTGTTTTACCCGTACCCGGGGCGCCAGACATTAAGATACCGCGTGGAATGTGGCCACCTAAGCGCTGAAATTTTCCAGGGTCACGTAAAAACTCTACTAACTCTTCTACATCTTCTTTAGCTTCTTCTACACCTGCAACATCAGCAAAGGTGGTTTTAATTTGATCTTCGCTCATTAGGCGAGCTTTACTCTTACCAAAGGACATGGGGCCGCCCTTACCACCAGCGCCTCCTTGCATTTGGCGCATAAAGAACATAAATACCACAATGATAATAAGAATAGGCGCAATGGCAACCAACAGTTGCATCCAGATACTTTGTTGCTCTGGTTGCTTGCCTACAATTTCAACTTCGTGAGTTAGAAGGTCATCTACTAACTTAGGGTCCGACAACGCCGGCCGAACAACTTCAAAGCTGGTGCCATTGGCATACTTGCCGCTGATGATGATGCCATCAACTTCAACATTTCTAACTTGATCACTTTGCACTGCCTTCACAAATTCTGAATAGCTTACGCGATTCGGTGCAGCCTCTTGGCTGAAATTATTAAACACCGTCAACAACACCGCTGCGATGATGAGCCATAAAACCAAATTTTTTGTCATGTTGTTCAAGTGCTAAACTCCTAATCCTCTGTTCGAGGGTGGCTTTGGTTGCAAGAAAGGTAAGCTAAGTTCACTGACCTAACTTACTGACCTTTGAAGCCAGTTGCCAATTGATAAACTTCTCGAGAACGTCCGCGAGAGGCATCGGGTTTACGTGACCGTACGCTAGTAAAACTGCTACGGGTGTCTTTTAATAAATCGTCAAAACCTTCCCCATGAAACACCTTAGCCACAAATGCGCCACCAGGTTTCAATACACTACGGGCCATATCCAAGGCCAACTCAACCAAGTACATGGATGTTGGCTGATCAATAGCTGGGTTACCACTCATATTGGGGGCCATATCAGAAATTACAAGGTCTGCTTTTTCACCACCTAACGCCGCTACGATCTGATCGTAAACTGCTTGCTCGGTAAAATCACCTTGAACAAAGGTAACATCAGCGATGGAATCCATCGGCAATATGTCTGAAGCCACCACCGTGCCTTCTTCACCTACTAGTTGCATCGCCACTTGAGTCCAGCCGCCTGGGGCTGCACCTAAGTCGACCACTATCATACCTGGACGAATGAGACGGTCTTTTTTACTCATTTCTAACAACTTATAACTAGCGCGAGAACGGTAGCCATCTTTTTGTGCCTGTTTGACATACTGGTCGTCAAAGTGCTCTTTTAGCCAATTGGCGCTGGTTTTTGATCTAGCCAAGG
>Ga0114995_10003058_pt1 | contig 11503 bp, 10 predicted proteins | sample ArcticOcean_MG_C_11_FD_87038 | JGI IMG/M metagenome (GOLD analysis project Ga0114995, IMG submission 87038) | Marine microbial communities from western Arctic Ocean - ArcticOcean_MG_CB2_154 | ecosystem: Environmental > Aquatic > Marine > Oceanic | place: Arctic Ocean: Canada Basin | collected... | reverse complement strand
TGTACCCGCAGTGAGTTGCCACATTAGAAAAATTGACATTATGAGACACGGTAAATTGTCCTCCTGTGGAATCGTGACAGTTATTGTCTAGTAACAAATGGAACAGATTTGATGGAGAATAGTATCCATTGGTAGCTAGGTTTCCCATTTTCATCAAAAGTGCTCCGTCTCCATCAATTGCAATTATTTTTTTTTTATTATTACTCAAGGCTATTCCAAGCCCAAGAGAGCTTATGTTTCCCATGCTACCAACCATGTAAAAATTATTTTGGGAGTCACCTATGTCATGAAGTTCTCTTCCTGTTTTTCCAGTTGTGCACAAGATGGCCGTTTTTTTACATTTGAGAGAATTTATTTTTCGCAACACATCTTCTCTTTTGAGAGAAGGCTTCTCTGATAATTTTTTTTCTTCTTTTATGAAAGAAACATTTTTTTTATTCTCTATAAATTTTTTTAGTTTAATGCTGTCAAAAGTTTTGTTTCTTACAATAAAAAAAAAGGATTTATTTTTTTTTATATAAGTATTTGCTTTTATTAATTGCCTCTTTGCAATTTTAGTATTTTTAGACAAATAAGACCACTTGATCTGCATCATTTTTAATAAGTTAATTGTAATATTTCCAACTAATCGATGTTGAGGCTCATCGTTTATTTTTTTTTCTCCACGAAAACCCACAAATCCTAATATTGGAATTTTAAAAGTATGCGTCAATGATGTTAATGGAGATATGGCATTAGTTAGTCCACTATTTTGTATCAATAGTACTGATTTTTTCTCACACAAGGCTGCACCGGCACAAATAGATACTGCCTCTCCTTCGTTTGTTGACATTAAGAAAAAATTTTTATTAATAATGTAGTTAGTCAACCCTCCTAAAAAACTACAAGGAACACCGCTAAAAAAATTATATTTTAAGGACTTTAAAACTTTGCAGAATTCTTCTGGCTGCAACATTTTAACTTTTGGTTTCCGGTATTAGCTCAAGTATCTGAGTGATGGACATGCAATGCTTATCTGCCTCAAAAGATCTTTGATTGGTTAAAATGCTTTTTGCAACTTTTGCCATTGCTGGGTATGAAGATCTAAGCAAGTGATTGGCGTATATGACCATATTTACATCCAATTTCTCAAATTCGTCTAATTTTACCCTGTTGTAAGTCGATGGTGCAATAATTAATATTGTTTTCTTATCTTTTGATCTTAATCCTTTAATAAATTCTTTTAACTGATTAAATTGATTTGATTTTGGATGTATAAAAATTCCGTCTGCCCCAGCCTTTATATATGCCAGCGACCTCTTTAGCGCATCTTGCACGCTTTTTCCAAGAACCAAGCTTTCTACCCTGGCTATAATCATAAATTCATTGGATCTTTGGGAAGATTTTCCTGTAGATATTTTCTTACAAAAATTGCTAATAGTTTCTTGCTGTTGATAGACGCTATTTTCAAAAAGTGAATTTCTTTTTAAGCCCTTCTTGTCTTCAATGACAATTGCACTGACTCCTAATCTTTCTAGAGATCTTATTGTAAATTTAAAATGATCGATTGACCCACCTGTATCACCGTCAAAAAGCAGTGGTTTTTTAGCTACTTCAAATATTTGATTAACAGCGTCTAACCTTGTCGAAATATCGACGCTTTCAGTATCTGGTTTTCCTTTCACAGTGGAATCGGTCAATGAACTAGACCACATGCCATCAAATTCTACTTTTTTATTATTAACCATCGAAAAAACATTATCAGCTATCAGCCCGCAAAGTGGGCTGTGCACTTCAATAATTTTTAATATCTTCTTTGCATGAAGAAGATTTCTCAAGCTTGATAGTCTGGAAATAAAATCTATTCCTTTTTTTTGTATTTCATCTTTTATTTTTAAATTATCAATATCCTTGCTATACTTTACTTCTACCAATTTTCCGTTCCATTTTTTTAACAAATTAACAACTTCGTCTCTATATTTTTTGTGAAAATTATACTTCCAGTCGTCTCCATGCACAACATAGGCAGGTTTTAATTTCAATAAATTTTTTTTATAACTTGCTTCCGATTGGGGAATCACTTTTTTTATGTAAGTGATAGAATTTAAAACATTTTCGCGTTTTTCGAAACTTAAGTAAGGTAAATCATTCAGCTCTCTACAGGCATCATAAGTATATAATCCAACCACCACCTCTCCTAATTTTTTGGCGACTTTTAAAATATTGATATGTCCGGAATGTAAAAGATCTGCTGTCATGGCCACATATACTAAGGGAATTTTTTTTTTCATTTTTTTGATATTTAAATTTATATTAAATTACTTATTTTAAATTATACCATTAAATTACCAATGTATTAATACTAAAATTAATTACATAATTTTGGTACTTTTGAGCTAAATACTTAAACAAGGTTAAAACTAAAGCTTTATTTGGTGGTTTTTTTAGAATAAAAATTTATATCAAAAATTAATGAACAATTTAAAAAAAGCATATGATGAGAAAGGCTACTTGGTCATTAAAAATGTCCTTGATAAAAAAAATTTAGATTTGGCTTATGCAGAAATCCTAGATTCTAAAGACGTTGATACTTATTATGATAAAAATGATCAGATCAGGCGCATTGAAAGAATTTATAACAAGGGAACTGAATTAAATTTTTTAAATGATGAAATTATAAAAATATTAAAAAGAATATTTAAAGAAGATTTTGTAATATTTAAAGATAAGTTTAATGCCAAACCACCTAGTGGAGAAGGATTTTTTTGTCATTATGATGGTATATTTGAATTTACTGACGAAAAAAATTCAAAACAACCTGGGTGGTACAAGTATTCAAATTTTTTTATAAATGTTCTTATTGCAATTGACCCTTGTAATGAAGAAAATGGGACTCTGGAATTGGCAAAAAGTCACAAAATGACTTTCGCTGAGCTCTTGCAGAATACTAAGCAAGATGGAAGCCCGGATTTGAAACCAAGTATAGAGTCTGGCTTAAAATTTGAAAGCATTGTGTTGGGTATTGGCGATATTGTAATTTTTAACAACACTTGTCCTCACAGATCTAAAAAAAATAACTCCAGCAAAAACAGAAGGACTCTTTACTATACATACACTCTTAAAAAAAATGGATCTTATTACAATGAATATTTTAAAGACAAGCACGCTAGCAAAAATACTACTAGTAAATCATTAAGTGGCGAGATTTAATTTCTTCAGTTTTTTTTCCCACAAAATAGAATTTTTAATACTTTGACTAATCGAAAAACTTCTTGTCCAACTGGGAAAAAGCTTCTTCATTTTGTGATTGTTAGCAACAATTTGAGAGACGTCCCCATCTCTTTTATTTTTGTATAATATCTTAATTTTACACTTTAATGTCTTTTCAAAAAAATTAATAATTTCATTGACGGAATATCCTTCACCATAACCTAAATTTAATACGAAAGATTTGTTTTTTTTCAAAAGCGAATGGGATCTAATATGCAGATTCACAAGATCATTGACATCAATATAATCCCTTACTGCAGTATAATCTTTGGTTAGAAACTTATTTCCATAAACCTCAATTTTTAAATTATTATTAACAATATTATTAGATATGTTTTTAAATAAGGGACCCCTTTTTAATTCGCCTGATTTTAAATTTTTATCAGCTCCCATTACATTAAAATATCTCAGAATGGAGTATTTAAAATGAAATTGTAAAGCGTAGGCCACAATGTCTTTTTCTGACCGCAATTTTGTTTTTGCATAATTGCTTATTGGCTTACGCGGGTCTATCTCGCGTACTTTTTTTTTATCAATATTTCCATAAACTGAGCAAGAAGATGAAAAAATTATTTCCCCAACTTTAAAAGTGGCAATATTTTTTAGCAAATTTACAGTTCCTAAGACATTGTTTTTAAAATATTTTTTATAATATTTTTGAGAATCTGAAACTGATTTTAATGCCGCAAAATGAAATACAGATACAATATTATATTTGGAAAAAATGTTTTTTAATTTTTTATAGTTGCAAATATCTATCTTGTGAAAAATAATATTTTTATTTAAAAAATTTGCAGATCCGTTTGATAAATTGTCAATTACAATTACTCTATGATTTTTACAAAGCTTATTAGCTAAAACACTTCCTATATAACCAGCTCCGCCTGTTACCAAAATATAGCTCATGAAACAAATTTTCTTTTTTTTAATTTTATATTGTTGGAAGCTTTAATTCTTAATAAGCTGCTACTAATCCCTGGAGTACGATTAAATATTTTTAACTTTTTTTTTTTTACTTTGTTAAAATTATCGGTACCATGAACTAACAAGTCAATATTGTGTTTTTTTAGATCTTTTTCATCAACGTGATAATTGACTTTTACAACTGAGCCCACGTACTTAATTGATGAAATTATTTCTTTTCTTTGGCGAAAATTTAATTCAGGAATATAGCCTTTGTATTTTAAAATATCTTTATCAGATGACAGGCCCACTACTACCTCTCCAAACTTTGCAGCCTTTTTTAATAGTCTGATATGACCGTGGTGAATGAGAGGGGCCGACATATCAACCATAATTCTAGTTATTTTAGACATTCTTTTCCTTTGTTAGTTATTAATTTTTAAATTATTCCTATTTTAAAAAAAAATTTGTATAATTAAATAGCAATTTATATACAAAAAAGTTAAAAAAGCTCAAACAAAAATCTTTGCTTAGTCTATGGCTCCAAAATAAACTGCGCCTTGACTAACTTTGACAAAAAAATATATGAAACGCTTAGTAAAATACAAGAACTACATTTATCTGCTGATTTTTTTTATTTTTTTTTCTTTTCTAACGGTAAATGCAAAAAAAATAGGACAATTTGTAAAACCCCATATCTCGGAATCTATTTATCATATTCTGGTGGTTGTATTTGACAACAAAACTACATTCAAAAAGTACTCCAATGATTATAATGTTAAGTTTTTACCAAAAACAGAATTAATTAATTTAAATTTTTCGAAGATCAAAATAAATATCGGAAATAACGTCTCTGGTTATATATCAAAAAAACCTACTAAACCTTTTTTTTTAGAGAACTATAATAATAATCTAATTATTTTTTCAAAAGGTGGAGATATTTCTTTTATTAGAACATCGATCTTAATTAACAACCAACTTGCCCATGCTGGGAAATATCAAAAAAAAATTAATTCGAATTTAAAGATTGAAAAAGTTTTAGACACATATTTAGAAGATGATAAAATCTATATTTCATTCGTTTCTAATTTAGGTAGCTCTTGCGAAAAGTTAAATTTAGCTAAAGGAAAAATTGACCTAAAAAATATTAATTTTAAAGTTTTTTATTCAACGGGGGAATGTGCTGTGAGCATACAATCTGGTAAAATAACCATAGTGACTGGTAAAATAAAAAAAATTTATTTATCAACTGCTGCCGGTGTGCTCAAAAATACAGACGAACAAGACTCCAAACCACAAGATCCAAAATCGATATGGGGCAAAGTTTTAGAATTTAAAAGCGAAAATGATAAGCCATTAGTTTTTTCTTCTGGACACAGAAATATCTTGGGTTTAATGACGGACAATGGGAGAATAATATCCACAGAAAATGGGCCAGCCGGTGGTGATGAGATTAATTTATTAGTCAAAAATGAAAACTATGGGTGGGATGTTGCTTCTTACGGAAGAAAATATTCAGCAAGTTTTGACAGTTTTTATTATCAAGATCATGAAGAGATGGGCTTTAAGGAGCCCATTTTTACATTTTTGCCCTCTCTAGGGATATCTCAAATTATCAAAATTCCGAATAGCTTTAACAGGCGCTGGAAAGATAATTACTTGATTGCAACTTTAAGTTCCAGACATTTATTGCGAATTAAATTTGACCAAAACTATAGTAAATTAATGTTTGTGGAAAAAATTTTTATTGGAGAAAGAACAAGAGACCTAGTATATTTAAATAAAGAAAAATTTGTAGTTTTTGCTTTAGAAGAAAGTGGCTCACTTGGCATTTTGGCAAATATTAAATAAACATAAATACGATTTTGCAGAGACAATATAGGAAAAACTAGTTTTGAGGAGGGTTTCTCTTCCTTGCTTAGCCATCCGACCTCTAATTATCCCTAAACTACGCATCTTCTAAAAGGACTACTTATTAAAATATCAAATAAATATTAATTAAATTTTCACAACTAGTTTATTAGAATATAAATATCAAATAATGTTGAAAAAAACATATTTCAGATTACTAATTTATTTATCTATATGGCAACTGTATTTGATATTCATGCAAAGCCATGCGCCTTTAGGAACGGATTGGCTTCCTTGGCACTTTCAAAGAATTTATAATTTTTCTGAATATCTAAAATTAAATGGCTATTTTTCAAATTATGGATTTAGCATATGGTCTATTTGTAAAGATTGCTCTTTAGATGCGGGATATGAAGAAAATAAAATTTATTTATCTTTGTATATTTTTTCAAATTTACCTTATGTAATAATTAATCATTATTTTGGAGTTGAAAATTTAAAATTATATGGGCATCTAGTAGACAAAATCACGATTTTTATCACAGGAATTTTAATTGCAGAGTTGTTAATAAAATTACAAAAAAATAAAAATGAGATGCGCAATTTTATCAAGGCAATTTTATGTTTTATTTTCTTTATTATTAATCCATGGACTTACAAAATGATAATTGCTAATTGGTCAATTATTTTTTTCGTAGTTTTTTACCTATCAGGAATCTTAATGTTTTTAAATAACAAACAAAATATTGGCTTATTATTATTTTTTATTTCAGGATTATTTAGCTATCAATCGTCTGCGGGGGTAGGCTTATTTTACACAATGATATTAATAATACTTTACACAAAAAAAAGACAAAATTTAATTAAAAGCTATTTTCCAAATGTGGTTGATAGCAAATTATTACCCTGTAAAATAATTTTTTCTTTATTTGCCTCAGTTCTTTTTTATTTTTTTTTAAAATTTCTTGCTACAAGTGGCCTAGAAGGACATGGAGGATCTTCTATTCTTGAAAGAATTGGAATTTCAGGCAACGATACTCATAACGGTGGGCTATTGGGGACTTTGCAATTTTTAGGAGGAAACCGTATCACTCAATGCATCGTTGGCTCTAATATGGGTTTAGATGTTAATAATTTATCAAGATCTATATTTTTATATAATTGCATTCTATCTACGATTAGTATGTTTTTGATTTCTCTAATCTCAATATTTGGATTGTTTATTTTTTATAAAAAACATAACTCTTTTTTTAAATTAATTACGTTTCCAGTGCTTTTTTTGCTTTTATCCTATTTATTATTACTTCAACAATCATCGTCTGCTCATCTGATGGGATATTCTTATTTTTTTTCAGCTATTTTCTCAGTGGGTATAACAGCTATTATTTTTAGAGTTTTGGAAAAATATAATTTTTCAGCGATTGCAATAACCCTCTCCACCCCCATAACTATTGGTATTATTCTTTTATGTATTAGAGTAAGCATGCTCACGGGTATTAATGGATAGCTATGAGATCTAAAATGATTAAAAAAAGAAAAATCTCTTTTAATTCTCCTTATTGTGGAAAAAAAGAAATCGAAAACATCAAAAAATTATCTTCATTGCGGTACTATTCTGGAAATGGTTATTTTACCAAAAAATGCTCTGGATGGATTACTAAAAATATCAAATGCAAAGAAGCCTTGCTGGTTCACTCTTGTACTGCAGCTTTGGAGATGTGTGCAATCTTGTTAGATATTAAGAAGGGAGATGAAATTATCATGCCATCTTATACCTTTGTATCCACCGCGAATGCTTTTGCTATGAGAGGCGGAATACCTGTTTTTGTGGATATTGACCCTTTAACTTTGAATATTGATCCCAAAAATATTAAGAATGCCATCAGCAAGAACACCAAAGCAATAGTCGTCGTGCATTACGGTGGGGTTAGTTGCGATATGGACCCAATACTAGAAATCGCAAAAACATATAAATTGTATGTAATTGAAGATGCTGCCCAAGCTATTTTGTCTACTTACAAAGGTAGGCCCTTAGGTTCCATCGGAGATCTTGCAACCCTATCTTTTCATGAAACTAAAAATGTTCATTGTGGTGAAGGAGGAGCTTTATTGATTAATAATCCAAAATTTATTCGGAGAGCCAAAATTATAAGAGACAAGGGAACAAATAGAGACTTGTTCAATAAAAACATGGTAAAAAAATATACTTGGGTTGATTTGGGATCTTCCTATATGTTAAGCGAAATTAATGCTGCTTTTTTATATGCGCAGTTCCAAAAAGCAAAAAAAATAACAACACAAAGAAAATCAATATTTAATCTATATCATAAGCAGCTAAAAATCTTAGAACAGAAGGGCTTAATTATAAGAGCAAAGATACCTAGTTATTCAGGTTTTAATGGCCACATCTATTATATTCAAATATTAAAAAAAAAACGATTAGATCTAATTAAATATCTTAACAACAAATCTATCATGTCTGTATTTCATTATATACCATTGCACAGTTCTTCTTTTGGTAAAAAAAATACTATCACTAGATCTAAAATGAATTACACTAATGCTACATCAAATCACTTACTAAGACTTCCGATGCACACTAACATGAGCAATAGAGATATCAAAAAAGTTACCATAGCTATCTTTAATTTTTTTGATGCATAATTTAAAGCATCTATTTAGATATATAAGTGTTGGAATTATAGTTAATGGGCTTAGTTTTGGAGCTTACGTATTATTCACAAGCTTTTACTTAAAATTGGATCCAGTTCTTACAGTTGTTTTTCTAACTCCCATTGTAATCGTCGTACATTTCATTTTACAATTAAATTTTGTTTTTTTTCAATCTAAATTTACATTTATAGTTTTGATAAGATATTTGATTAATTATTTATTTTTTTATTCTTTAAATATTATTTTGTTATATGTGGCCATAAATCATTTATACGCAGATCATGTGATATCACAATTTATAATTATAATTTTTTTAACAGGATTTAATTATTTATTATCTAATAAATTTATCTTCATAAAATGAAAAATTAGCGATGCTTCAATCTAATTATATTCCAGGTCCTGCTGCAAAATTGCATCTCTCAGATAACGTGTGTTTTTTTAGAAAGTATTAAATTAGAATGGATGGATTGGGGCAATTATTCAGAGTACTCTCCGCTTTCTCTACCATTTGATCACTCCCCAAGTATATTAAATCTGTTATTTAATAAAGGACTTGGTACAGAAAAATCCAAATAAAAATCTTTATCGAAAATACTTTTTTAACTGTTTTGATTTAATCCACTAATATTTCCAAAATTTTATATCAATTTTATATTTTTTTTTTAATAAATTATTACAATCATAGTACTTTTTAGATAATAATATGTAGTCTTTTTTAGAAATTTTTTTATTTTCTGTTGAGTTTTTTTTGGTAAAAATATTTTTTTTATTAAATTTTAATTTTAAAAATTTGCACAATGATTTAATTGTTTTTTGATCGTTTAAAATAAGTTTTTCAAAATTTAAAATTAAGACATCTTCCTTAGAAAAAAATTTAAACCAATGATCTAAATTTTTTATATACTCACCTCTCTTAAAATACTTATATGGGGATACTGATATTTTTTTTTTATCGTATGGTCTGTTTTCTTGCTTGCTTAATTTGTAAGAAAAAACAAATTTTTCGTAATTATTTTCTTTGGAGAATTTGTAGTTTGAATAAGCTCTGTGAATAGGGTTTCTTAAAATAATTATAATTTTTAATTTTTTTTTTAATTTTTTTAATTTTTGTGGAACAAGTTTATTTTCGAAGTAAGATGTTGTTTTTTCAGCTAAAATTTTAACTTTCTTTAAATCAAGATTAAAATATGTTTTGACATAATTCTGGTAATCTATTTTTTTTTGTAAAAAATATTTTGGCTCTGGAGTTTCTGGGCTAGTGAATAAAATTTCTTTATATTTTTTTAAATAGTCTTTTAAAGCAGTAGTCCCTGATCTTTGGGCTCCTACAATAAATAAGTGAGTAAATTTATTTTTTTTTAACGTTAATTGATTCATGAACTATATATCGTTCTTTGTTTCTTACGGTCAACAAAACGTTGACGATATACTCTCCTAACAAGCCAAGAATTAGCAAATTAATTCCGCTAAAAAAAGCCAACAACACTATAATACTTGTCCAGCCAGCTACTATCGTGGTAGCTAGAAAAAATTTACTTAATAAAAAAAATATACCTATTAAAAAACTTGCACTAGAAAAAAAAATCCCAATCAATGTCACTAATCTTAGGGGCTTAACTGAATAATTAAATAAAATTGAAAAAGTTAAATTAACAAGTTTTAGAAAACTATACTTACTAGATCCGTGCATTCTTTTTTCATGAGCGACTAAAATATTATCTGGATTAATCGAGTTTTCTAGCGCGAGTCCATTAATATAGGGAAATCCATTTGTGTGAGTTATAATTCTATCGACAAGATCCCTTCTTAGAAGTCTAAAATTAGAGTTAGTAATATTTTTTTTATTTAAATAAATTCTATTAACAGCAAATCCTATTATCTTAGAACCCACCAATCTTATAAAACTTTTTTTGCTCTTGATAAAGTTTCCAACAACAAAATCGCAATTATTAACTTTGCTATGATTTAACAGTTTTTTAATTTCTGCAGGAGGATTCTGTAAATCATCGTCTATTGTAATGCAATATTCTCCTTCCGATTCTAAAAGACCGCAAAAAAGTGCGTAATGCTGTCCATAGTTTTTTAACAACCTTATTGCTTTTATATTTTTATTTGTTTTGGCTTCTGAGCTAATAATTGACCAGCTGGCATCATTGCTGCCATCATCTACCAATATCAGTTCAGATTTTAAATTTAGATCTAATTGTTTTATTTCATTAAGTGCTTCCCTAATAGTTCTAGATAAATATTTTGAACTATTGTAGACAGGTATTATTACGCTCAAATGCATAAATAACGAATACAGGAAGCATTGATAACTTGCAATTTTAATTTTCTTAAAAAAACTACAAAAATATTGCTTCGAATTAGTTGGTATTTTTTAAAAAATAATATTATCGCAAATCCTCATTGCATTTGCCATTAAAGGCAACCCGATTGGCGTAGAACTTAGGTGTGGAAGAACAGAAGTGTCTACCGCATATACATTTTTATGAAAATAAGTTTGTCCATATTCGTTTGTTTCATGAGGATTTGAGATAACTTTCTTCATGGGCATTGTTCCTCCATTGTGTTGGGAAATCGTTGATCTTTTTAATAAAGAAATTGGATAATAACCAGCCGAATTTAGAACAGTTTTTATTATTTTTAATGTTAGTTTTATTTGTGTTTTGTCGTTAATTTTATTTTTTTTTATATTCAAAATATCACCAAATTCAGATGTTTTGTTTTGGGTTAAAAATAAATCATAATAATCTGAATTTGTAGAGTCGAAATTTATATGGGACATAACAAAGAATCCCGAGATGATTTTGCTAATTAAATT
>Ga0114995_10003051_pt1 | contig 11520 bp, 10 predicted proteins | sample ArcticOcean_MG_C_11_FD_87038 | JGI IMG/M metagenome (GOLD analysis project Ga0114995, IMG submission 87038) | Marine microbial communities from western Arctic Ocean - ArcticOcean_MG_CB2_154 | ecosystem: Environmental > Aquatic > Marine > Oceanic | place: Arctic Ocean: Canada Basin | collected... | reverse complement strand
ACGCAAGTTCCCATGAAACACTTGATGTTCCCCGGTACTTGTGGGGCGCCTTCCACGGTGTACTCGGTTTCGCCGGCCAGGATGCCAACACCGAGGACCTCGGTTTTGGAACCTGGCTGGGCAAGCGCGGCGGCCAGAATCAAGCCGTTGGGGCCTCCCGCGGAGTGCGCCATGACGAAGATTTTGGTGAGGGAATTTGTCGATGATCGCCTTGGCGTCGTCCACCATGTCTTGGTACGAGAACTTCTCTGGGGAGACGTAGGAGGACTTACCGTAGCCCATGCGGTCGATGCTTACGAACGCGCTGCCTTCAGGCGCGCCGTTCTTGAAGAAACTCGCGTTGCTGAACATGCCGTGGAAGCACACGAAAACGTTCGCCGCGGTTTTTAGATCGCCATCAATGATGTACGCGACCTTCCGGCCGTCAGGCCGCACCACGAACCCGGCGGGTTCGGACCGGAGGTCCACTACGGCTTCCATGGAAGCGGGGGGTGGAGGGGTGGCCATGTTGGGGGTGGGACGTGGAGGTGCGGTGAGGTGTGGCCTAGGGAACGCGCGCGCGGGGGTGTTGATTGTGTCGAACAGAGAAGACACAAAGAACCTTCCAAGGATAAAATCGTTTTTAGAGCGAACAGGCGCGCGGCTCGCCTCAGTTTCGTCTCATCTTATTTTGAATTCGTCGTTGCACCCGCACTCATTCGTGTGGTCGCGCCGACCTCGGGCTCATGGCGACGAATCCCGACTACAAGGCGGAGAAAGGTACGTTACTGGCACGTGTTCCGCGCGTTCGTTGAGCCGTTGGTACCCTACGCGCGCCCGCCTGACCACCACCCTGTTCACCCACCCGCGACAGAAAAATGTGCCTCCTTCTTCAGATCGTTCACGAGCTCGACCGGTGATGGGTTCAAGTACTTGGACATGTTACAGGAGATCGCGGATCGACAGCGGGAGACGCTTGATATAGATTTGAGTGATCTCGCGGAGCACTGCGGCTCCGACAACGCGTTGCAGACGTTCCAGGAAGACGTGCAGAGCAACACGAGGCGGTACATCTCGCTCTTCTCGCAGTGCGCGGATGAGCTCATGCCCGAGCGTTCGTACGGCGCGGTGGAGGAGGACTCTTTTGATGTGTGGACTCGGCAGCGGGAACAAGCTGGTCCGGATGGCGAAACCGGCGAAGACGTTCCCAGGGTGTTGCCTGAGATTTTGAAAAGGCGCTTCCGGGTGTTCTTCAAGCCGGGCGGTAAAGCGGCGACGCGAACAATAAGATCAATCAAAGCCGCCGAGATTGGACACTTGGTCACGTTCAAAGGCATTTGCACCCGGGTCGGGGACGTGAAGCCTTTGTTAGAAGTGGCGTGCTTCACCTGTGACGGGTGCGACTTCGAGGTGTACCAGGAAGTCCTTGGTGATAGCTTCAACCCGATTTCGAAGTGTCCGTCCAGTTACTGTAACTCAAGAAGAGGCGGCGCGCAGCCGCAGTTGTTTCTGGAAACGCGCGCCAGTAAGTTCATCAAGTACCAGGAAGTCAAGGTACAAGAGATCTCGGAGGACGTGCCTGTTGGTCATATTCCGCGGTCACTCACGATTCAGGTCAAGGGGGACTTGACCCGGTCCATGGGACCCGGGGACGTGGTGAGCATCACCGGGATCTTCCTGCCGAAGCCCTTCACGGGGTTCAAAGCCATGCACGCGGGGTTGGTGGCGAACACGTACGTCGAGGCGATGGCGGTGACACAGTGCAAAACGCGGTACAGCGACTTCACGGTGTCTTCAGAGGACATGAAGAAGCTGAAACAACACAGAAAGGGAGCCGACATTTACGGGAGGTTGGCGCAAAGCATCGCGCCGGAGATTTTCGGACACGCCGATATCAAAAAGGCGTTGCTCCTTTTGCTTTGCGGCGGCGTGACGCGCCGTCTGGGGGATGGGATCAAAATCAGAGGCGACGTGCACATTTGCCTCATGGGCGACCCCGGTGTGGCGAAGTCGCAGCTTTTGAAGCACATCATCACCGTCGCGCCCCGGGGGGTGTACACCACCGGTCGAGGGTCCTCGGGGGTCGGGTTGACCGCTTCCGTCGCGCGCGACACGGTGACCGGGGAGATGATCTTAGAAGGCGGCGCCCTGGTGCTCGCGGATAACGGCATTTGCTGCATCGACGAGTTCGACAAGATGGACGAAAGCGACCGGACTGCGATTCACGAGGTGATGGAGCAGCAAACCGTGAGCATCGCGAAAGCGGGAATAACCACCACCCTGAACGCGCGAACCGCCGTGCTCGCCGCCGCGAACCCGGCGTACGGCCGGTACAACGTCGCCGCGACGCCGCAGGAAAACATAAACCTCCCCGCGGCGTTGCTTTCGCGGTTCGACCTGATGTGGCTGATTCTGGACACCGCCTCAGCGGAAGGCGACATCGCCCTCGCGCACCACGTGCTTCACGTGCACCGGGAAGGCCGGCCGCCCGCGTTGTCGTTCACGCCGATCGTGTCGCACGAGTTGCGGGCGTACATCGCGCACGCGCGGTCGTTCCACCCGTTCGTCCCCGAGTCCCTCACCGAGTACATCGCGGGTGCGTACGCGGAGATGCGGCAGGACGAGATCGAGCAGGGTGAGAAGGCGATGGGGTACACCACCGCGCGTACGTTGCTTTCGATTTTGCGGCTTTCGGAAGCCCTGGCGCGCCTACGGTGGTCAAGCGAAGTCATCGAGGACGACGTGAACGAAGCCCTGCGTTTGATGAAGATGTCCAAAGTGAGCCTGGAAGACACGTTACAGGACCAAGGCCCGAAAGTGGACCCGATCACCGCGGTGTACATGGCGATCCGGGACTGGGCGGACAAGGAAGGGACGGGCGAGGTTCCGTACGAACGGGCCACCGCGCTGTTGATATCGAAAGGACACAGCAAAGACGTCCTTGACGCGTGTCTTGACGAGTACGCCTCGCTAGACGTGTGGCTGCTGGATAGCCAGCGGAACATAACGTTCGTGTAATCAGATTGCGAAGGTATTTAGGGTATATAAAGCTGTGTTGTACCTACCCTACGGTACGGCGGGTATTTCTAATAAATGGATTGCGTAACCAACTAAACACATCAACGGCGCCGTCTCACGGCGCCGCGACGAACGCCAACAGTTTCGCGCACGTGTTGTGCGAAAACAAGTCGATGACTTTCACACGTTTCCCGCACTCGCGGTTCAGCGCCTGCGCTAGTTCCTCCAACACCAGCGAATCCGCGTCTAGCTGCATCAGGGGAACGGATGGGCTTTCAAGCGCTTCCGGGAAAACATCCTCGAACACCATCACCGCTTTGACGACGTCCGAACGCGCGGACGCCGTCGCGGCGTTTTCAAACGAATCGTGTTTCGTCGGTTCGGGCGGTGCCTCTGCCTCGCGGTCGCGTCGCCGCGTCACTTTTTCTCGCGCCACGTGCTTGGAGCACCGATACGCAGAGCTGATGTGGTTCGGGTGTTCCGAACCAGACTTTTCTGAGCTCCCGATTTCTTCGCGCTCCTCGAGCGGTTGCCAGTCCGCGGTAGCGGGCGCCATCGCTCGGTCGCAATCGTTGTTATCGTGCGTTTCCAGCGCATGGCGAAAATGCTTTCCCAGGGGCAGGGTCGGGTAAACGCGGAGGTGAAGAGGAAGTCGCACGGCCACGTCTGCCATGTCGTGTGACAAACGCGGGCTCACCATATTGTTGTCACTCACGGTCGCCGCGCGCGTCAAACTGTGGGGCCGCGCGAGCGGGTCACACGTGACCAAAACAGCGGGAGGCGAAGCGTTTCACGTTCTTGGAAGCTTTAATTTTTGGTTCACAAAACTCGCCGCCGCCGCCCAAAATCACTGCCCTCGGCGCCCGCTGTCAAGCCCACACGCGTCTCCTGGGAGGATGCTTCCTGGGGAGATCATCTCGAGCGCTTCGTTTCTTCAGGGCAAGTCGCACCTGCGTCTTGGGGACGGGTTACAAAAGTCGGGCACTGATGTGGCGTCGCACTTCGCGGGAACCCTGAACGTGCGGGAAGGCGAAGCTTGGCTCGACGTGCGTGTCCATCGGTACATCCCCGCGGAAGGGGAAACCGTGCTTGGAATCGTGTCAGAGGTGCACGCCGAGAACTACAACGTGGACATTGGCGCCCCGAACAAAGCGGTGCTTCCCGTGTTGTCCTTCGAAGGCGCGACGAAACACAACCGCCCGAAACTCGGGGTGGGTTCTTTGGTGCACTGCCGCGTTTTGAAAACGTCGTTCGCCACCACGGAGCCGCTGTTGACGTGCGTGGATAAGTTTGAAAAAGCGGGAGGCCTCGGGGTTTTGCACGGAGGGTACACCTACCAAAGCGCCACGCACAGCGCGCAGAAGTTGCTTTCGAACGCGGGAAGCAAGGCGTTGGAAGCGCTTGGCGAGCAGATCGCGTTTGAGTTGGTCATCGGGTTCAACGGCCGCGTGTGGGTCGACGCCGCGACGAACGAGGATTGCGTCGCCGTCGCGAGGACGCTAGCGGGAGGAGGGGCGTTGTATTAGGGAGACGGAGGTTGGTAGCCAGAATTAGACATACTCCGTGTAGTAAATAGTAGCGTAGTCCCGTTTTTCTTGTTACAAATCTATCCCCCCCATGTGCAGCGCCGCCTTGACCCACGCGGGTTCGTCTTTTTTCGGGAACTGTTTTCGCACGTACTCGCGCGCGAAGGATCCAAACCCGCCGTCGAGAATAGACTCGTGCATTTGTTGACACAGCCTCATCTGGTGCCTGATGTTGTGGTACGTCAACAGCGACGCGGCTTGTGGTTCTTTCGTGATCGTGGCGTGCAGCGCCGCGCGCGTGTACTGCTTGCACACCAAGCAGTCGCACGCGTCGCAAATGGGCCGGTAGTCGTTTTTAAACTCCTGTGAGTGTAACCGAAAAGTGTCAGTCTTGAGTCTTGAGTATGGGTGTACTGTAGTATTGTAAGTACTGCAGTCGTCCTGGGGCAGTAAACAGTGCACTTGTGATGTATGTAGTTGTAACAGTTGCCAGTAAATGTTACTAGTACTGCACTCAAAGAGGGGTGGTAAACAGTGTTTGGATTTGGGAAACACAAACGTACCGAAGTCCGCAACCGAATCGTCCCGCCGTCCACCAGCGCCGTGCCGAAGCGCGCGGTTCTGGACGGGTACACGCAGTCAAACATATCCGCGCCTAGTCCTGTGCAAAGCACCAGGTCCAGGGGGTACCCGACACCCATGACGTACCGTGGTTTATTTTGGGGAAGCGCGTCGCAGCACTGTTTCACCACCTTGCAGAATTCCGCCTTTTCCTCGCCGCCCGCTAACCCGCCGATCGCGTACCCCGGCAGGTCTTTGTCTCTTTTGATCAACCCTTCGAGGCAAATTGATCGTAGCCGTGAATCCAGCCCCCCCTGCACAATACCGAACACGGCTTGATGTTTAACGTTCACGTGCGCCTCGATACACCGGTCGATCCAACGCAGGGTTCGGTGCGTGGCTTGTTCGAACCGCGCCGCGTCCGAAGACACGGAGGACACAACGTCGTCCAGCGCCATTATCACGTCGGCGCCTATTGCGTTTTGAATCTGCATGCTCTTTTCCGGTGTCAGCAGCATTTCCTTACCGTCCACTGGTGATTGGAACATCACGCCTTCCTCCGTGATATCCGCCAGGTCCAGAAGGCTGACCATCTGGAAACCCCCCGAGTCCGTCAGCGTGCCGCCTTGTTTGTAGTTCATGAACCTCGCGAGCCCGCCTTGGGATTCCAGCACATCCGTCCCGGGCCGGTTCGCCAGGTGGTACGTGTTCCCGAGCACGACCTGGCACTCCAAATCCACAAGCTGCTGCGAGGTCAGGCCCTTTAAGCTGCCCTGCGTGCCCACGGGCATGAACATCGGAGTAAGGCACTTGCGGTCGCCAGCGGTGAACGTCAAACGAGTCGCGCGCGCGCGCCCGTCGGTGGCGAGCACCTCGAAGTGTATCGGCGATGCGGGAGAAGGGGCATGCGGCGCAACCGGCATCGCGTCAGGCGCGGACGGGACGCGGCAGGAGTAGCCGTACGTCACGCCCAACACGAGCCGCCAAGTACGGTAAGATGGGGAGGCGCGAGGCGCGCACCGGAGTCTCGCGAAGGCTGTGGTTTCGACGGGAAAGAGCGGCGGTGGCGGAGAAAAGCAAAGACGATCCCACCAGACGTCGCGCGCGGATTTACGATCGACACGTGGCCGATCGAATCAACGTGGTGAAGACTTTCGCGTCCGTCGCCCCGGCACAACGCTAAGCGCCGTCTGTCCAGGAGAAACACACGACAAGCGTTACGATGATGTCTTGTTGCACCGCACCTGTTACCTCCGCCCGGGGATCTGTGTTCACGTCCCGGGGTGCGCGCGATCTCGTGGCAAAGCGCGTAAACGCGGTGGCCGCGCCTATGCGCGCTGGCCTTCATGTCTCCGCGAAGGGCAAGGGCGGCGGCAAACGCGCTGGCCAACAAAGCGGTCGCCCCGGCGGTCAGCCCTCCATGTAAGTCCGTTTGCGTTGAGTCGGTTGCCACACCCGGGGCAACTCACCATGTTTCGCGTGTCTCCGGGGGTGACCACCCCTCCCGGTCCTCGGCTTATCCATCCCATTTTTCTTTTCCTCATCCGCTGACAAGTGTCCTCAAATTCGTTTGCCACGCTCGCGAACCGCAGGGAACAATACATGCCCCCGATCGACCCGGACAACGAGCAGTTCGTGATTTACGTCCGTTCCGTTAAGGGGTTCAAGAGCTGGTACCCGTTAAACGTGGTGACCGGGGGAAGCACCGCGAACACGTTAGTCAAGGGCTTAGGGAGCGACATGAGCAAAGAGCTGGCGCTCTCGTCGCTGCGCAACAACATCGGGCAAGCCATTTACAAGGACATCATCCAGCTCGAAGAGATGTGCCGCCGGATGCCCATGCTGAAAGCAGCGAAGGAACTCGAGTTTGGGTTCATGGTGCTTGACAAAGCGGACCCGAAATCCATGTTCAAGCCGCCCGGTGACTTGGTGTACGTCATACCGCCTGAAGAGGAAACGCGGATGCCGGCACAAAAAGCAGCCGAGGGGTTCAAAAACGCAGCGGACAGCGTGAAGAAAATGCTGGGCGTGAGTGAGAAAATCTGAGTGAACAGTCGGGGCGTGCCTATAAAATCTGAACGAGCATTGGGTGCGAAGTGCTTCCTAATACGTCTGAATAGATACAAGATGAGATGCCTACGGGGAGAATATTTCAATCCCTAAACTCCATCTCTCATCACTGCGTGTTCCTCGTCTCCTCGTTGAAAACCGCGGTGGCGCTGCGCCGGCGTTTCCGCGCCGGCGTGAGTTGCTGCGCCGCGGCGTACATCCGCCGCTGGTGGTTCACGAACGCCTGGTCCACGGCTTCTACATACTCCTGCGAGCGGTTTTTCGAGTACACCCGGACTTTCCTTTCCATGAAGTTCGAAGGAAGCAACACGGAGACTTTGCTTTTGTCGATGTGGAAACAGTTTTTGTCGCCGTAATCCTGGAAAAAAAACACGCTATCCACCGGGTTTTTGTTCTTCATGGCGTAATCGATTTTCATATTGTGCACCACGATGTCTTCTGGGCGTAACCCGCCTGGAACGTTATTGTCTCCCTGGCACGTAGTGATGTCTGTTTCGCAAACCGGCGTGAAGTTCGGGATGTCGTGCTCCGGCACCGTGTATTCGTTTACGTAGGTGTACAAATCCCGCGTGCGTATTCGCCGAACAAGGTCCCGACCTTTCTGTAACCCGGGCTCCCGGCTCCACTCGATTCTTTTCAAAATCGTGTCATCCAGCTTGATGAACTCCTGAGGCGACCAAATCGCGTTTGAAATTTCCCGGTTCCACACGATATCCGCCTCCGCGAGCGCGTCAACGACCATGTACTCGACGCCTTTCGCTTTTTTGTGCGTGTACACCTTCTGGTGAAGCGACGCCCTGGTGTGGAACAGCTCGTACACGTTGTACACCTCGGAGGCTTTGAAACAGATTTTGTCATCAATGACTTTGATCATGGAGAGTAACCGCGAGATATCTACACTGCCCTTCACGCCGGTGTTGTACGCGTCCCGCATGATGTACTCGAACTTATCAACGTCCACGGAGTTTCGTTTGTTCGCCACGATGTCCCACAGGAACTTTTTGCCGGGTGGCGCGCGCGCGTCGTCGCTGGTGATCAAGTCACGGACTTTCCTAACTGTTTCTTGATCAATGTCGATGTGGTTGTCCTCCACCATCCACTCGAACATGTCGCTACTCATTGACTCGTGCGACCACGCCGGGTTTTTAGGATCCCAGTTGGGATGTCGCTTTGGAAGAAACTCGTTGTCGAAGACGTGCGAAAACGGTCCGTGCCCTAAGTCGTGACAAAGCCCCGCGAGCTGCACCGCGAGCTTGTCCGCTTGGCTCACGTGCTGTCGCACTGCTTTACCACTACTTCGCCGCAAACCCTCGTACATGTTCGTCGCGAGGTGACACGTACCTAGCGAGTGCTCGAACCTGTTGTGCGACGATCCGGGGAAGACGTAGTACGCGGTGCCTAACTGTTTCAGCTCCCGCAGTCTTTGCACCTGGGGCGTATCGATCGCATCCACCACCAACCCGGGGAAGTACATGTGCCCGTGCACGGGGTCGATGACTATTTTACCCGCCCGGGACCCGCCGTGCCCCAGCGCTTCTTCCTCCGCGGGAAACGTCGGTTTCTGGTACGCCAGCTGTGACATCGTGGCGAACCCTTCCTCGTCTTCGTCGAGGTCATCGCCCGCGCCGCCGCCAGCGGGCTGAGGCGAGTTGAAAAGGTCGGGGTTGTCTTTGCGTGGCGACACAAGCCGCTCCTTCCTTGGAGTCGACATCGGAAGTGTGGACCCGCGCGGCACGAACTGATGGACTCAACACGATTTTGAGTTGGTCTTGTTGCCCTAAAAACCACTTTTGACGAAATGTTATTCTCACTCATCACGTCAAGCACCAAGGCGGCACACACACAGGCGCACGCCTGGATTTCCAATTTCCAATGAATCGTCATAGACATCCATAACACGTAGCACCCGTGGTCCTCTCGTGAGCGATACAACACTTGTTGAAGCGTGCATCTTCGGTTTGCGGACGAGCAAGTGCATCGTCTGGAGGGAAGAGTACTTTATCAGATCTGAACGTGTTGCGAATTTTCCCATCCATGAAGTTACCAAGGCCGGCCAGGGATGGCGTTGTTCCACTCGGGGCGGCGCAGGTTGCTGTTGAAACCAGTCCACGTAACGTACAGGGTGCTGTTTCCGATACCCGCCCCCACTCGCCCCCGCCCAACGAAGTGTCACTTGTCGCGTCGCGCGCGTTTCACTCGGCGCAACAAAAAGAGGTTCGCCTTTGTCGCCCCCGCAGAGCGCGAGCGCGGGAACACAACCGCGGTCCGTAAATACTTGCGCGGATCATACATACGTGCAGCGCAACACACGTCATTGACGAGCACGTCATCGTGCGTGCGTAATCGCCTCCATTTTGGCGTCCACGAAGCTTGATGCTGACCAAAAAGGACCGGCGATGTTAATAGTAGCAGCGAAGTAGCGGCGATTTAGTAACAGCGAAGCCACAGTGGCGGCAGTAGCGACGGCGTCCACTACGTGCCTTTGCGCTTGCCGTGGCCCGAGGATTGTATCATCATTTATTCTTCCTTTAATGAATACTTTCATGCATTGGTACGCAGACACGGTGCCCCCGCCCCCCCGCCCCCGCCCCAGAGTGTGACACTCCACGAAACGGTTCTCGAGCGCCCGTCGCAATATTTTAGTGTAAGGGAGTTGATGACAAGTCTAAAAAGCAATTGTCGGCGGCCACTTCGTCACTCCCCTCCGCCTCTTCTTCGCCTTGACATGGCGAAGCAGAGGAGCGGTAATGCGGGTCCGCCCCGGCCGTTGGTTCCGTCTGCGATGAAGTCCTTGAAACGCGCCAGGCACGTCACGTCTGAGTTTCACCGGATACAACGCGAGCTGGATTTGGTGACGGGCGGCGGCAGCGATGGAAACAAACACAAAAGCGGTCCGCACGCTGCGGGAAAGAGCTCGAAAAAGGAGCTCGAACGCCAATTGAAGGGCCTGGGTGGCCGGCAGGCGTACCAAGAAGCCTCCGTGCTGACCACGGGGCGGCACCGAACGTGTAAGTGGGTGTTCGCGGTGCTCACCAGGTTGGGGATGCGGCCTAAAAAAAGCGAACCGAAGTTGCGCCTGTTAGAGGTGGGCGCGGTGAACACGCAGCTTTTGGCAGTGCCTTGGCTCGCCGTGCGGGCGGTGGATATCAAGAGCCAGCACCCTAAAATCGAGACGATGGATTTTTTTGACATCACGCCTGCACAGGAATACAAAGTGGTGGTGTGCTCGATGGTCTTGAACTGCGTTTCTTCGGCGTTGAAGCGCGGGCGGATGTTGGCGCTGGCGAGGTCGCACTTAGCGCCCGGCGGTTTGTTTTTCCTGATGCTTCCCAGGCGAACAATCGAAAACTCGCCGTTCTCGACGCAATCGATTTTAACAAAACAGCTCGCCACCATAGGCATGGAGGTCGTTGAAACAAAAATGTCCCCCAAAGTGGCGTTCTTTTGTTTTAAAAAGGTTGAGGAAAGGGCGTGCGATTTCGGTGAAGCGGCGAAGAAATACCTCGACCCGCCAAGAGCAAAAGTGCGCCAAAGCGACGTCGCGTTGAACGACCGGTTCGCCGTTAGCTTTTCCGAGGAAACTTTTAAAGGATTGTAGTCTTGAACTGAGTACGATACTTGAAATATGAGTGTGATATGTTAGTCGTGAGTAGTGTTGTGACATGAGTACGATATTTTGCGTTTTTTTCGTTTTTATTGATGACGAGGCCGACGAATTTTGACACCGGACGACCGGAGACTACAACGTGCAACTGTCTTACCTGAAGGTATGTCTTTTACGTTGTTACGATTCAGCCTTCGTTTCGAGCCACGTCTTCTCCAACGCCTCGCAGAGGTCACTGCACTTGTGCGTTTTGTAGAACGAGTCGATCCCTTTCTGGCCGCGGTCCGTCCGGCCGAACACGTTTTTCCGGCCGCTCACGCTGCGGCAGTGAATCACCGGGTCGGTGAGCTCGAAACACGGCGTGTCGCTTGACTCATCCAGGACTCCCGGCAAATCGCACACCAGATACCTACGGTTCGACTGGCTGTATGAAAAGCACGAAAATGCCTGGGGAATATCCGCCACGGTGAACTTGACGCCGACGCGACGATCGCTCGCCGTCGCGCGTGTCAAGTCCCAAGTATCTTCCTCCAGCAACTCCTCGTCACTCTCGCTCTCCTCTTCTTCGTCACCCTCCGCGATGGCGCCCAAGTCAAGTGAAGCGAACATCCCTTCGATGAGGGTTTCCTCATCGGAGATATCAGGAACAGCATCGGGAACACCTGTCAAGCCGTCGACGTATCCGTTGTTGCTGTTCCATTTCTTGTACTTCGAAACGTCCAGCATTTTCTCAACAAGAACGCCCATTGCGCCTAGCTAGGT
>Ga0114995_10003042_pt1 | contig 11529 bp, 18 predicted proteins | sample ArcticOcean_MG_C_11_FD_87038 | JGI IMG/M metagenome (GOLD analysis project Ga0114995, IMG submission 87038) | Marine microbial communities from western Arctic Ocean - ArcticOcean_MG_CB2_154 | ecosystem: Environmental > Aquatic > Marine > Oceanic | place: Arctic Ocean: Canada Basin | collected... | reverse complement strand
TTTGTTTATTAACAGAATCCAAAGCCTCTCTAAGGTGAAGAACAAGATTGACAACATCACCAAGAACATCTACTCGTCCCTGCAAGAAAGCTACAAGGAGGCAGCAGCGATCGAAGCCAAATATAAAGGTGAGGGAACAGCTGAGTACTACAAGCAGCAGCACATCACGGTCCCACCACCTTTGCTCCTGGAGCCCCACTCAGGACCCGGCTCACCCCACAAAGGTGCCAAAAAACTTAGACCATTTATGGCATAGAACACAGACGGACTGCCTATGGTGGAAGGTATCGCTTCGACCAACAGAATCTTACTGAACAAATGTGCTAAGCCCAACTAGCTCCCTTCACTCAGTGATTACGGCAGATCACGACTTGGTGGAATGGCAGAGGCTCCCTTGGACCCAAGCATGCGTCTTTTGCAAGGTCCTCCTGCCATGGTCATGGCTGGCTTCGAAGGAGGTTATAGTATGAACCAGAAGAACCTTGAACTGGCCAGGAGCAAATTCCTGCTCGACAAGTTGACCAACAAACTCCCACCAGAATTGAGAAACAAGAAACGCCTTCCACCACTCTCAGAAGGATACAGAACACCGACTGCCAACTCCGAGGCCTCCCAAAGAGACAAGGAAGAAGGCGCCGAGAAGGACAAAGATGAAGGCAAGAAGGAAGTTATTCAGTAGAAATGGAGCGACCTCGACAAGTACATTGAGCTTCTTCTGGACTCCAAGAGCGAAGAGGAGACTGTGTTTGTGTACTTGAATCCAAACTCGAAGACGAAGGATCCGTACGACTTGGAGGTGAGCAACTACATGGAGCGAGAGTAGTCAAAGTACTATACACTCAGTGGTAAGGGGTTGACCCTGTATGAGAACGATACTCCCATTGAGTTCTTGTCCCTTGGCCAGTGGCTCATCGAGAGAGACTCGTACAACCACATCAAAGAACTGGATTTCTTCAAGAAATTCAAGAAGTGGAAGTTCATGAGAATGTGGAAGAAGACCATCAAGCACCAATAGAGAATGCAGTCTCAGACCAAGCTCGAGGAGAAACTCTTCATGCTCCAAGACCACTTCAGCACCCACTTGGCGACTCACAGAAAATACATGATCGATATGGAGAACAAGCGCTTCATTGATCCATGCCTCACCTGCGACACCAAGAATATTGAATAGTTCGCCCAGGCTTAAGTCGACAAAACTGAAGCCATATCAGATGAGATCCAAAAGTACTCCGAAAAGTGCCGTGAGAACATCCGTTCTTGCATTGCTTCAGTATTGATGGAGCTGCGAACAAGAATTGTGAGCGAGATAGCCCTCGACGAATAACGGAAGAAGAACAATCCAATTCAGAGCAACAACTCAATCACAATGAAGAAAAAAGAATCAAAGAACGTCTTTGAGCAACTCGGCTTCCCTGAGGGAATGACCTATGGCCACAGATCCAGCTTGAGAAAGGAGTGTTCGAGATTCTTGAGGTTTGCTTACCTCGTCGATTTCCTCTCACTTGAGGCGCTGTCCAACATCTACGTCGGCTCGGTGCAAGATATGATCGAGAGACTGCAAGACTTGGATCAAGGTTGCGACATCGAGGAAGTTCTCAAAGTGGATCACAGTGATCCGAACTAGACTTCTGGAAGCAGAGGAAATGAACCTCTCTTCTACGTTCAGGCTACTCTTTGCGACGACGTTGAAATTCCACTGCACGCCATTCAGCAGCGTGAAATCGCCGAATTCAACCTGCCACCGAGAGGTCAATCCAAGCACGAGGAGTTCGACCCCGTCAAGCATTTGCTCTATGAAGAAGAAGGAGAAGAAGAAGGTCCTCCTGAAGATGATGCCGGCGATGGAGTTGTTGTCCTTGAGCCCATCCTGCAGGACCACGTTCCAAGCATTGAAAACTTTTGGCTGAGAATGGTGCCAGATGAGTAAGACTATGTTGAGGTCATCGTGAGAACATTCTCAAGTGGTTTGGATCAGATCAAGTCATTCGAGAGATGGAGCAAGCATCACGATCTTCTTCCTTATGCCAATGCCCTGGAAGACTGGGATGACATTGTAGGCGATACTTGGGAAGAGCCTGACTCATTGAAGCTCGACCCGACCTCATGGATCTAGGAGAATCCTCTTCACACCGGACACAAACAAATGGTGAGCGACATTCTTTCGAGCGCCTTTTCCAAAATGCAGATTTTCTTGAAGAAATTCCAGCCAATCCTTGAGATCTACTGGAGAAACAAGCAAGCTCAACTGCACGAATTAATGAACGAAAGATTGAAGAACCCAGTTGAAACTCTTGAGAATGTGATCAAGTTGTTCAATTACCATCATGATCTGTTCACCAAAAATATTCCCAACACCGCCGACATTGGACTTATTCAGCTTGACTCAAAGAGCGCCAGATCAAAGATATAGCCAACTCCACACAAATTCAAGGAAGAGCTGCACAAATTCATCCCTGAGGTCATTCATAACAGATTGGAAGAATATAAAAAGTGGCTCACTGTACAGTCCCGTAACCTTGATAAAAAACCGGGAGATGTAGAAGAGTTCGTCGAGCAAACAGCTTTCTTCAACAAGGCCAGTGACCATTTCCAGGGTTATAGAGATAAAGTAGACATCCTCAGTCAAATGATTGGCAAAATGGAAGAGAACGATCTGAAGGTCAAAAGAGAAGATCAAGATCTGCTCAAGGAGACCCAAAAATCGATTTCTGATCTCGCCACCATCATGCAAGAGGTTGAGAGCAAACAGGAAGGAGAGAGAAATAAGTTCAGGCAGAAAGTGTCAAAGATGGTCCCTGCACTGGATGCTGAGATCAACGAGCTCTTTGCTAAATGCCAAGACAAGAAATTCCTGAATGGTGAAAATATGGAGAGGACGTCCGACATCCTCAAAGACCTTGACGAAATTGAGGAGCACTTCAAATAGCATGAACTTGGTGCGATCAGAATGAATGAGTGGCAGCAGGTTTTGGAAACTCAGCCCACCGTTTTCGAGAACCTTGACTCATGCCGTGAAGAAATGACACTGCGATGCGAAATGTGGAGGTCACTTCACTCTTGGCAAGAGAAGGAGGTCGCCTGGTACGATACACCATTCTCTTAGATTGAGGCCCAAGATATTAAGATCGAGGCAGAGAAATATTTCAAAGTTGCCATGAAGCTGGAAAAGAACCTTGAGCCCAATCTGATCCAAGAAAAACTGAAGACGGCAGTCGAGACCTTCAAAGAGGCCATGCCGATCGTCATAGCCCTGAGAAGTGACAAGCTTCTCGAAGCACATTGGCAGTAGATTAAAGAGCTGATTAAAGAAGACTTCGACATTAATGCTGAGGACTTCACATTGCGCTCACTGATCAACCTCGATGTGAACCAGTATAAGGAAGAGATTTGCGCGATCTAGCTCTAAGCCGAGAAGGAATGGAGTCTGAGAGCAGATCTTGATGCCTTGGAAGAGCAGTGGAGGAGAATCGTCTTTATGGTCGAGTGGGAAGATAGGTGCGAATCCTACGTCCTCAAAGATCTTGATGATGTTTACACAGCTCTTGATGAGAGTTTGGCCTCTATCAATGCCATTCTCGGATCCAGATTCGTCAAGCCGTTGAGAGTACAGGCAGAATAATGGAAGAAATGGATCATGACTCTCAATGATATGGTCGATCAATGGACGATGTGCCAGAAGAACTGGATGTATCTTGAGAATATTTACATGCGAGCCCAGGACATCCGTAAAGCAATGCAAGAGGAGACCAGGAGATTCGAAGCAGTCAACAAATTCTTCATTGATCTCATGAAGGCCACCTAGAAGAACCCCAACTGCCTCAAAATCGTGAAAGCGCGTCCCCAGACACTGGCATAGCTTGAGCACAATAACGCTGAGCTGGAGTATGTCCAGAAGAGACTTGAGGATTATATGGAGACGAAGAGAAGAGCATTCCCACGTTTCTACTTCTTGTCCAACGATGAGCTCATCGATATCTTGGCCAACTCTCAAGACCTCGACATCGTGCAACAGCACTTGAAGACCTGCTTTGATAACATCGTCAGGGTCGACATTGAAGACGAAGAGATCAAGGCCATGAATTCTGGCGAGAAGGAACACGTCAAGCTTAAGAGAGTCGTCAAGGCAAGAGGCCAGATTGAGTAGTGGCTCGACTAGTTGCAAAACGCAATGATTGAGACCTTGACGGACCTCATGAAGAAAGGCAAAGCTGACTACCCTGCACAAGACAGGAAACTATTCGTACTCGGCCACAAGGGCCAGATCGTCGCATGTATCGCACAGATCCAATGGTGTGAGTAGAGCGAGTACTATTTGAACGAGCAAGCCAACGATCCAATGTCTCTCACGGATTGGTTTGAGAAAAACGTGCAGCAGCTGAAAGACCTGACTGATCTTGTGCGAGGTGAGTTGGAGCCATTACAGAGACAGGTAATCGTAGCGTTGGTCACAACAGATGTACATGCAAGAGATATTGTCGAAAACCTCAAGAACGAGAATGTGTCGACAACCTATGATTTCAAGTGGATGCAACAGCTCAGGTACTACTGGGAGGAGGAGGCCACCGAACACTAATGCAAAGTAAAGCAGGTCAGTGCCACACTCTTGTATGGTTATGAGTACATGGGAGCCACTTCTCGTTTGGTCATTACCCCACTCACCGATAGATGCTGGATCACCATTTCAAATGCTCTGCATATCAAGCTTGGAGCCAATCCAGCAGGTCCAGCCGGTACGGGAAAGACTGAGTCCACAAAGGATCTGGCCAAAGCCATTGCCTGCCAGTGCATTGTGTTCAACTGCTCCGATCAGGTAGACTATATCATGATGGGTAGGCTGTTCTCTGGTCTTGCTCAGCAGGGCTGCTGGACATGCTTGGACGAGTTCAATCGTATCGATATTGAGGTACTGTCTGTCATTGCCCAGCAACTTCTATAAATCAGAGTAGCATTGATGGACGCCAAACCAGAATTCTGCTTCGAAGGCCAGGACATTCCTCTCAGGCCAGAGTTTGGATGCCACGTTACAATGAACCCAGGTTACGCTGGTAGGACGGAGCTTCCCGACAATCTGAAGGTCATGTTCAGACCAATGGCCATGATGATCCCTGATTATGGACTGATTGCTGAGATCATGCTTTTTGCAGAAGGATTCGGAGAGGCGAAGGTTCTATCAAAGAAGATGGTGCAGCTTTATAAGCTTTCCTCTGAGCAGCTTTCACAACAGGATCATTATGATTTCGGTCTTAGGGCAGTGAAGTCTGTGCTTGTCATGGCGGGTTCACTCAAGAGAGCAAGTCCAGATTTGAAGGAGGACGAGGTGCTCATCAGGGCCATGAGAGACGCCAATGTCCCCAAGTTCTTGAAAAACGATCTACCCCTGTTCGGAGCCATCATTCAAGATCTTTTCCCAACAGCTGAAATTAAGGAGAACGATTATGGTAAACTGGAAGTAACTATTAGACAAATGATCGTGGAGGAGAAACTGCAGGAACAGAGTGCCTTCATCATCAAGGTCATCTAGTTGTTTGAAACCTTCAATGTGCGTTTCGGTGTCATGCTTGTAGGACCAACTGGATCTGGTAAGACTACAGTTTGGTAAGTGCTTCAGTCCACCATGACCTATCTCAGGGAACAAAATGACGAAGATCAGCGAATGCAACTCATCAAAAGGGTTGTCTTGAACCCCAAGGCCATTTCGATGGGTGAGATGTATGGTGAAGTTAACGTCGTCTCGCAAGAGTGGTTTGATGGTCTCGCCTCCAAAGTCATGAGGGCTGCCGCTGCCGAGACCGGTGAGGACAAGACTTGGGTTGTTTTCGATGGCCCAGTCGATGCTCTTTGGATCGAAAACATGAATACTGTACTTGATGACAACATGACACTTTGCCTGGCCAATGGTCAAAGAATCAAGCTCAGAGCCCAAATGAGAATGCTTTTTGAAGTACAGGATCTGGCTGTGGCTTCCCCTGCTACAGTCTCCAGATGTGGTATGGTGTATCTGACGCCCGAGGAACTTGGGTGGAGGCCATATGTGAAGACTTGGCTCAAGACGCATTTCGATGATGAAGAGCTCTTCCCCGAGTTATGCCAAGATCATCTATGGATGCTTTTTGATGCGACATGTGACGTTGGTCTTGAGTACATCAGAACACATTGCAGCGAACCCGTCAAGACTACGGACTTGCAGCAAGTAACGTCCATTTGCAACTTCCTGGAGAGCTTCATCAATGCCGATAAGGGCTTTGTTGGCTCAGATGAAGACAAGAAGAAGCTGATCGATTGCATCTTCTGTTGGTCCTTCGCCTGGGGTATCGGAGGTTCTCTAGAACAAAGATTCAAAGAAAGATTTGACACAGTAGTTAGAGATCAGTTCAAGTCAGCTGGTATTCCTCCAACGTCCACGATATTTGACTACTTTTATGAGTGCAAGAAAGCCAGAGAATACAGGCCCTGGTCTTCGAAGGTGCAAGCGTTCGCCTACGATAAAGAGGCTTCCTATTTCGACTTGATGGTGCCAACCCAAGATACAGTGAAGCATGCCTACATTTTAGATACGTTGCTTCAAGTTGAACGTCCTATTTTCTTCACTGGCAGTTCAGGCGTAGGAAAGACAGCTATTATTGCAAACCTCCTCAATCAAATGAAAGCAAAAGATGTTCTTCTTCCGATCTTCATCAACATGTCGGCCCAAACAACTTCAGCCAGAACACAATAGAGTATCGAAGAGAAGCTCGAGAAGAAGAAGAGAACACTTTTTGGTGCTCCACCAGGCAAAAAAATCGCCATTTTCGTTGACGATATCAATATGCCCAATGTCGAATATTATGGAGCCCAGCCACCAGTTGAGCTACTTCGATTTTTATTGGACAAAAAAGCACTGTATCAGCGAGGTGAATGGACTTGGAAGGACATCGCTGATAGCACCATCATTGGCTGCGCAGCCCCACCTGGTGGTGGTAGAGCCGTTCTCACGCCAAGATTCTCAAGAAGATTCAATATGGTCTGTCTGCCAGAAGCATCCACTGGTACTCTTCAAAACATCTTCTTATCGATCCTTCAAGGGTTCCTTAACGCAGGATTCGTCGACAAAGTCAGGGCTCTGGGCGAGGCTGCAGTCCTCTCAACCATTGAAATCTATATCAAGATTCAAGAAGATCTTAGACCAACCCCTGCCAAATTCCACTATCTATTCAACTTGAGAGATGTATCGAAGGTAGTCCAAGGAATGTGCATGACTAAGCCATAATCAATAGCAAGTGAAGACACGTTCATGAGACTCTGGGTAAATGAGGCCTTTAGAGTGTTTTATGATAGACTCATTAATGAAGAAGATCAGAAATGGTTGAAAGTATTAGTTGCTGAGCTCGTCGGCAAGAACTTCAAATTGGCACCTGATGCAGACGAGATGTTTGCCAGATTGAAGTTTGGTGACTTCCTTAGGCTTGACTCGCCCGTTCAATACTATGAGTACATCGACAACCAGGATAAACTAATGAAAACTCTCAATGGAGGTCTTGATGATTATAACCTCAGTAACTCCAACAAAATGAACCTGGTACTCTTTGATGACGCTGTTGAGCACTTGCTCAGAATTTGTCGCTGCCTCAAGCAGCCAAGAGGCCACATCATGCTCATTGGTGTAGGTGGTTCCGGAAAGCAGAGTCTCCTCAGACTTTGCACCTTCATGCGAGGTATGGAATATAGGACTATCGAACTGACCAAAGGCTTCAACCTGGACAGTTTCAAAGACCTGATGAAAGGATACATGAAGGAAGCTGGTATCGAGCAACAAGGAACGTCGTTCGTAATGACTGACACCCAGATTATCGATGAAGCCTTCATTGAAAATCTCAACAACTTGCTCAATACAGGTGAAATTCCAAATCTGTGGCTGCCTGAGGACAAAGATGAAATTGTGAATCGTGTGCGGCCGATCTGCATTAATAGAAAGGTTCCTGACTCAATGGACAACATCCAGGCTCTGTTCGTCAACCTGGTCAGAGAAAACTTGCACATCTGTCTGTGCATGTCGCCTGTGGGTGAGACTCTTCGTGTGCGATGTCGTTAGTTCCCATCGCTTGTCAACTGTTGTACACTCGACTGGTTCAGCAGATGGCCCGAAAAAGCCTTGCTTTATGTGTCGACAGAATTCCTGAAGGAGTTGCCTGATACGAGCGCGGAAGTCAAGGCAGGTCTGTCTGAAATGTGCATGAGGATCCACACGAGTGTGGAGGAGGTGTCGGACGCATTCTTCCAGTCTCTTCGAAGGAGAGTGTATACGACTCCAAAGTCTTATCTTGATCTGATCGCCCTTTACGTGAAAGTTCTCGAAGTCAAACGTGCAGAGTACTAAAAGAACAAGCAAAGATTGGCCATTGGTCTCAACAAACTCAACACCACCAATACCAATATTGCCGAGCTCAAAGTCAAGCTGGCCGATATGCAGCCAAAACTGGAAAAGAAAAATGCAGAGCTGGCAGTGGCACTGGAGCAGGTAACTGCTGATAAAGAAGTTGCTGATGCCAACGAAAAGGTGGTGTCTGCTGAGGCTGAAATTGTCAACAAGAAAGCCCAGGAGGCAAAGCTCATCGCAGACGATGCTGAGGTTGATCTAGCAGCAGCCAAGCCCGAACTTCTGGCTGCCCAGAACGCCGTAAAGCAGCTCGACAGGAACTCAATCGTCGAGATCAAGAACTTCGCAAGTCCACCCGACGGTGTCAAGACTGTGATGGAGTGCGTAATGGTCCTCCTAGGTGAAAAAACTGATTGGAAGAGTGTGAAGGGCGTTCTGAACAATGTCGGCGACTTCATGGGCAGGCTCCTTGACTATAAGGTCGAGAAAACAGCTGAGAGAGTTTGGAAGAAGGCCAGAGATGGATGGATTAATAAGGAGACCTTCAAGCCAGAGGAGGCCAGGAAAGTGTCCGTCTCTGCGGCAGCTCTTTGTACTTGGGCCATTGCTTGCTCAAGATATCAATTGGTAGAGAAGAGGGTAGCACCCAAGAGAGCCAAGCACAAGGAAGTGACGACAATTTTGGCCACGGCAGAGGCTGAACTGAAAGTCAAACTGGATGCGCTTCAAGAGGTCAAAGATAAGGTGGCCGAGCTAGAGGCAAATTGCAGCAGGATGCGAGCTGACAAAGAAGAGCTCGAGATTGAAATGGACAGGGCTTCCAACAGAATGCGAAGAGCAGAAACATTGGTGGTGCTGCTGGCAGATGAAGGTGTGCGTTGGAAAGAAACTGTCGAAACGATCTCTGGCGACATCGAGAGACTTGTCGGCAATGTGTTCCTTTCATGTGCTTGTATTTCCTACTTCGGAGCCTTCACTGGAGAGTACCGAGAGAAGCTGGTCTCATCGTGGGTTACGGGATGTTTAGAAAGAGAAATCCCAACCAGTGATGGGTTCTCGCTCGCGGCCGTCATGAGCGACCCAGTTGTCGTCAGGAGATGGAATATCGAAGGCCTGCCAAACGATCAAGTGTCGTGCGAAAACGGTATCCTGGCCTACAAGGCCGAACGATACGCCCTTTGCATCGATCCTCAGCAATAAGCCAACAAGTGGCTGAAGAACATGAATAGGGAAGAGAGTATGAAACTGCTGAAGTTCGGTACGGCAACCTTCCTGAGAGATGTCATATCAGCAGTACGTATTGGCAACCCCGTGTTGGTGGAAGATCTCGAGGAGGACGTGGATCCCGCCATCGATCCGATCTTGCTGAAGCAACAGTTCAAAACCGACGGAGGTCTGTGGCAAATCAGACTTGGTGACGCTACCATCGACTTCGACGACAAATTCAACCTGTTCATGACGACCAAGCTGCCAAATCCTCACTACATCCCAGAAATCTGTATCAAAGTAACACTGATCAATTTCACAGTGACGTTTGATGGTCTTCAACAGCAACTGCTTGGAGATGTCGTCGTTGCTGAGCGACCCGATGTTGAGAAGCAGAGAGATGAGATTGTTCTGACAATGGCTGCTGATGCCAAAACTCTGCAAGAGCTGGAGAACAACATCCTGAAGCTTCTATCCGAGGCTACTCTCGAAGAGATTCTTGATAAGGATGACCTCATCATTATTCTTGAGGACTCCAAGAAGACGTCAGGAGAGATCAACGTCAGAATGGACTAAGCCAAAGTGGTAGAGGTGACCATCAACGAGACTCGAAACCTTTACACATCCGTGGCCATTCGAGGCAGCATCCTCTATTTCGTCATTGCTGACTTGGCAGGCATAGATCCAATGTATCAGAACTCCTTGACTTATGTGAAGGCACTGTTCAACAAGGCCATTGCGTAGAGTGCAAAGGCATCTGATGTGGAGCAGAGACTCGGGATTCTGATTGTGAGCATCTCTGAAATCCTGTACACCAATGTTTCGAGAGGTCTGTTCGAGCGAGACAAGCTGATCTACTCGTTCCTGATTGCTACGAGCATCAAGAGACAGAGCAAAGCCATTGATGAGGCAGTCTGGAACCTTCTGCTGAGAGGCCCTACGGTCTTTACAAGTAAGGAGTAGGAGGCCAAGCCCGAATCTCCAGATCACGATGTCTTGAGCCTCGTCCCATGGGATACACTGTACAGTGCAGAACTCCGCTCAGCAGGACAATTCGCTGGACTTTGCCAGCATGTCGTTGACAACTGGGGAGCATGGCAGGACTGGTCGCAGCAGGAAGAGCCTTATGGAGTTCCAGTGCCAGGCGAGTATCAAGAGAATCTTTCTCTGTTTGATAAACTGATTTTGCTCAAATGCTTGCGACCTGAGCTCGTTCAGCAATCAATGGCCAAATTCATCATAGGAGAACTAGGTCAGTACTATGTGGAGCCACCTGCAACCAACATGGAGATCATGTATCAAGGCTTGGACACCTACGTGCCAATGATCTTCGTGCTCAGTCAGGGTGCCGATCCGACATCTTTACTGCAGAAATTTGCTTACGAAAAAGACTTCAATGACAGAATCGATTACATCTCGCTGGGTCAAGGTCAGGGACCAAAAGCAGTCAAGCTGATCAATGCCGCAACTGCGGAAGGAAGATGGGTCATGCTCCAAAACTGCCATCTTGCCAGATCATGGATGCCCGCTCTGGAGAAAGTTGTGTTGGGCTTCCAGGAGGCAGAGGACATCCACCCAGACTTCAGACTGTATTTGACTTCAATGCCTGCAGACTACTTCCCTGTCTCTGTACTGCAAAACTCTGTGAAGCTGACCACTGAGCCACCCAGAGGTATCAGGGCAAACTTGAAGAGAAGTTACGCCAATCTCACTCAAGAAGACATTGAAGATTGCACCAAGCCAGAAATCTGGAGAAAGCTCCTCTTCGGCTTCGCATTCTTCCACGCAGTCATCCAAGAAAGAAGGAAGTTTGGACCCATTGGGTGGAACATCAGATACGAATTCAATGATTCCGATCTGGACACCTCCCAAACAATGCTCAAACTGTTCTTGGACTCTCAAGATGAAATCCCATGGGACGCGCTTCTCTTCATTACGGGCCACATCAACTACGGTGGCAGAGTCACTGA
>Ga0114995_10003038_pt1 | contig 11537 bp, 3 predicted proteins | sample ArcticOcean_MG_C_11_FD_87038 | JGI IMG/M metagenome (GOLD analysis project Ga0114995, IMG submission 87038) | Marine microbial communities from western Arctic Ocean - ArcticOcean_MG_CB2_154 | ecosystem: Environmental > Aquatic > Marine > Oceanic | place: Arctic Ocean: Canada Basin | collected... | reverse complement strand
TGTCGCTGATGAACTTTAAGACGAAGGCCAATGAGCTCATCGAACGAGGATTTGGGTTGTAGCGGTCAGAAACGGTGAAAGCGGACTGCAGCGCGTCGACATCGTCCGGCACAGGGATACGTTCCGACTGTCTCGAATTCATTACGCGTCGCGAACACGACGTCAGCGCTAACTGCTTCAACACTCACGCACGCACACACGCACACACACCTACGCGGTCAAACATTTGTAGATCTGATCTCGTTTACTTTTCGGCTCCAAATATTTGCTGATGGTCGGTCCGCGAACTTCCTGTTTTCGTGCACGCGAATACCATCGCTTCATCTCTCGCATCTTTGCTCTCATGTACGATCAAACTGAAATCAACGCGCGGAAGCATGTTCTCTCGCGCGAGATTTTAAACGTTGTTGAGATCTCTAAATAGATTTAATTAAAACGCGAGAGAACCGTTTTTTTCACAAAACCTTCGTTTTGCTGCGACGACGAAAAACTTCACAAAAACAGAAATCTCGTTCAAAACGCGATTTTCGAATCGAAAAGAAGAAGAAAGCGCTTCTTATGAACAGAGCGACTACGCGAATGTCTTCCTCGTCGTCGCTCTCAAGAATACCCGCGTTCTTATTCTTCTCGTACGTATTAATAGTCAGCGTGAACGTCTTACGTTTATGTTTCCCATCGAAGTGCGCTCGGGAAAAAAATCAACGAGGAAATATTTGCGTCGAACCCTCTTTAACCGAAGGCGATACGTTCGCGTTAAAGGTCTTAGTGACGAAAGAGAGGAACGAAAGGAAGGTCATGGAGGATTATTTCAGGCAGAAGAACGCGTTCGAGGAAGAGCTCGAGAGCGATGATCGAAAGAGTTTTAGGGAACAGCATGGGGAAGATTTAGGGGCTGTTTTTTTGGAAGGCGCGAAAATAGTGAGCGCGTACGAGAACGAGCGACAGATTTGGGGTACGAAGGAAACAGTCGATTTGGAGATTCCTTTGCTAGAATTTGGGGCCAGGGATGGGAACGGGATGATGTTGTATGCGCACGTTTTTTTCACGGCTGCGAGGAGCGCTGACGATGACGGTGGCGGGAGTAGTAGTTTTAGAAAAATTCTCGCCGAGGAAGATATTTTGTTATGGGAGAGCGTTCCGTTGATTAAGTATTTGAAAGTCGGACAAGCGAGGAAAAAGCAGAAGTTGTTGACTAGTAGTAGTAGTAGTAGTAATAGTAGTAGTAGTGCCGTAAAGAACGAGGAGGAGGAGGAAGAAGAATTAAACTCGAAAGCGACGACGACGACGACGCAAGCAGTACACCTAGTACCGCATTTAAGACCGCACGTGAGGATATTAAAGGTTAAGAAGCCTTTTCCATTTTTTGCGAGAGGGGCGCCGATGGATATCGGAATACAGTTGTTAAGTTTGAATAAAAGGACGTATAGACCATTAGCGACAATCGACGATGTTTCGATTTCTAAGCGCGAATGGAGGCAGCTGAAATTGAATAATAAAAATAAGAACAATACAGAGGCGGAAGAAGAAAAAGAAGAAGCGGTTATTGCGAATCCGATAATTAAATTGCACTTGCAGCCGCTTCCAGTTGGTATTTATCGAATGATTCGAAACATGGCGATGACTTTAGATCAGCTTTCTACGACGATGGGATTTACTGAAGAAGATTTGGACGAAGTGAGAGAAATGGTCGTTGGTCAAGATTGGCGATGGCTCGTAGCGACTTTTGTTGTTGGCTTAATGCACTCGTGGTTTTCGTTCTTAGCATTTAAAAACGACGTCGGGTTTTGGAAAGGGCGAACGAACGTTGAAGGGTTATCTGTAAGATCGCAATGGTCGAATTTCGTATGTTCGACTATTATTTTCTTAAACATTTGGGAATCAAGAGGAACAGCTTCAAGCATAATCGTAGTTGAAACCGGCATTGCGGCACTTTTAGAATTTTGGAAATGTTGGAAATTCATTACTGCAAAAAGAGCGCGCGTGAAAAATAACGAAGAAACTTCCGAGATGCAGAAAAATACAGACGATGCAGATGCGAAAGCAATGAAATGGCTAGTTTTTGCCGTATTCCCATGTGTCATCGCTCTTTCCGCGAGATCGTTGCTCGTCGACGAACATCGATCTTGGAAATCGTGGTTCTTAAGAAATGCCGCAAATGGCGTATACATCTTCGGTTTCGTCGCAATGACGCCTCAATTATACATCAACTATAAACTGAAATCAGTCGCGCATCTTCCTTGGCGAGCGTTCATGTATAAAACGTTCAATACGTTCATCGATGACGTATTTTCTTTCGCAGTCGCAATGCCGTGGCAACACCGCATTGCGTGTCTGCGAGACGATGTAATTTTCTTCGGTTACTTATATCAAAGATGGTTGTACGGTGTCGACAAATCGAGAGTGAACGAGTTTGGCCGTGCGTATGAAGATGATGGAGTTGATGATGATAGTAGTACAATTAAGGAAAATGACGATGAGAAGAAAGATGACGAAACTGAAACGAAGAAAGATAGATAACCGCCCGCACGTTGTACACTATTACTATACTTTATAAAATTGTATTTGCTATTTCATCTATCGTAAGAGGATTTGTCTTGCAAGCGATGTAGAATTGAATCTTTGAGAATAGATCAGCTACGACTGGTTTTTTCTTTTTCGTTGCCGCCTTAACAACCATTCGTGGGACTAAAGATCCACCTCCTACATTATTGCAGTTCTTATCATTATTATTATCGTCGTCCATATTCACCCATTCGCATTTAATGCAATCGCCGCGTTTTAAAGAAGAAGAATGTTGCGGGTATGATGTCAACGCCGTCGTCATGTTAGTCGTTAACAATAACAACGTCGTATCGTCGTCTTCGGCGCATAATTCTCCCGTCAATTGGTTTTTAACCTTTAATAAACATCCTCTATCTAAAAACTCTCTTTCGAATTTTTCTCGTCCGCCACAAATCTCGGCATCTTTAAACACTAACATCAAAGGAGTCGTCTCGCCAGGAGTATACGACGCTCGTTTATCGCGAAAAAACATGCCGTCACATTCAAATCCAAACGTCGTTTTCGCATTCCGAGTGCCTTCGTAACATTCCTTCAAATCATTTAAAGTGTTACAAGTGAACATCGGTGCGACGAACATTGGATATTCATGAGAAGTTCTCGCTACGTGCGGCCTATCGATTTCCCCTAAGAACTTACTTTGTAACCAAAAATTTCTAAATTCGACGTCGCACCCGTACGTCTCCGCTCCATTCCATGCCATGACATCTAAAACTACGTAATATGAATTAGAATTATTATTAGTAGTAGTTCCATCTTCCTCCATCATATCATCATCACCGCAATCATTACCCTTCTCATAAAACACGCAATCCAATATACAAAACGAATCCTGATTCCCGCGCGTCTCAAAGCTCCCCCCAGGCAACGCGCTCCTAAACCCCTTCATCTTCCTATTATTCATCATACCATAACTCTGCGTATACCCTTTCGACGATACGACTAAACACCTCGTCCCTCGCGGTCTCGGTTGCGCGAACCAGTTCTCCCCTAAATCGTTCGGAATATCCGTCATCCACTCCGCTCGTTGTAGTTCGGAATTTCTTCTTCGAACAAAAGTTTTTTTCGCCCTACTACTCGATTTCTTACACTCCTCTTCCCCATCTTCTTCGATTATTCTTCTCTTACTCTTCATTGGCCGCAGATCCAAGGATTCTCCCAGTTCCTCGGCATCATCGATCTCCCTCGAGCGCTTCGAGTTCCTTAAGTCTTCCTCTTCTTCCTCTTCTTCTTCTTCTTCTTCTGCTGAAGAGTTTTGAAAAGCGATATCTTCAGTGCGCGAATTTGATCTCGAGGCGATTTTGCGCGCGCGCGCTTTAAAGTCCTTGCGAGCGTTTTGTTGACGCAGAAGGGCATCAGAGCGTTGCTTATCTTTCGATTGTCTCTTCGTCGCATGAGTTTGTTTGATCGTGTTTCTGTGAGGACGCGCGTGGTCGTGCGGTGGTGATTCGTTCATTCTTATTTTATTCCTAACCGTCTTTGTTTGCCGCGTGATGCTCGTTTTTTGTGAAGCGCATCGAAAGGATATTTAACTTCACTTTACTGCATGTTTCATCGCGTACTGTTTAGTACACGCGCGACTACGCGAGTACTATGTTTAAGCCCTCGATGGATCGAATTCAGATCCTATAGCAAAAACTTAATCCTCGTCCTGTCTTTCTTTTCGCGTGTAAAGGAAATAATCGTCGTTTGTCGTTTTCTTCTTTCCTCGTTACTCGAGAATTTAGCCAGCAATAAAATAAAAAAACCTACGTTCGATTATTTCCTTTACGCGATGAAGATATTACTGGTCGTCTCGCGAATTCTCCTGCGAAGAATCCATCAGAGGCAAAAAAAAGCGTGACTTGAAACAAAACAACGAGTGACGTGATGCACGGAAGTTTGACCAAAATCATGGATTAAAATCCAGCATCAGCAGAGGCTGAAAAAACGCTTATTTTCAAAAACTTAAAAAACACGTTCTTCATAAATTAAAACGAAATTGAAAATGACGACGCGACGACGACAACAACAACAGCAGCGAATAGTAACATTCACGAAAAAACCAGACGACGCGACAAAGAAGAAGAAGAGCAAAATTGTCACTCAATTCGCGTGGATACGCGAATGTTTCCGAATCAAAGGCACTGTCGTACAACACGTCTTTGCACAAATGTTACTCGCATTCTTGATCGGATTATTTGCGAACGCTTTGAAGATCGAACGCTGCGGGACGCACGTCGCGAGCGATCAAGAATGCGATGTCGCGTTTTCAGTGGAAGGACATACGTCAGTCGCAGTCGTTTTATCGTTTTTGCTCGTGTTTAGGGTCAATTTAGCGTACGAGAAGTGGGACGAAGCGCGCGAAGCAGTGGAGAGAGTGAGAGATGGGGTAAGAAATTTAAACGTCGCTTTTTGTTCGTTCGTTTGCGGGGCGAACGAAAAAATCGCTACTCCGGTCGATTCTTCCTTTTACGCGACGACGACTAACGCGAATAATAATAATAATAATAACGCTCCTTTAACTGTTACGTTTGCTAATGATTCGGCGACGACGACGATACAACAAAACGCGGACGACGACGCGGACGAGTTAGACGACGAGAGGAAAAGGCGTTTCAGAGACCGAAACGCAATAGAGCGCAAAGAGCTCGCACGATTAAGTCAATTGCTCTTTGCTTTTTTTCGCATTTCAATTCGCGAATCGAGAATTGGATACTCTGATACTTTGAAGAACGCAGATTCTTCCGCGAGTGGGATGATTTCGGCGACCGAAGTCATTCGTTTCGATCGCGCCGGTAAACCTTCTCTCCTCGATCTTCTTCAAGATCCGATTGAGATCGAAGCGTTCGTACATCTCGAACCGTTTAATCGAGTAAACGCTGTCGTGCAAAAAATTCTTGACATCATTGAGAAGAAAAGACGTCTTGGTACAGTGTGCGAGCGCGGTGCCGTGGATATCTATCGCGACTGCGCTTCGATACTTGCCGGTATCAAAACTTGCGAGAGAATCATCTCAACCCCGACACCAAACAAATACAGGCACATGTTGACAACTTTGTTGTTCTTTTTCGTGTATTCGGCGCCGTTTTGTTTCACCGCAACGTTTGATTGGCTCACTCCGATGCCATCCGCGCTGCTCGCGATGGCGTTCTACGGCGTCGCCGAGGTTGCAAAGAAGTTGGAAAGCCCGTTTGGATGGGAAAAACCGAGTCATGATCTATCGCAACTAGGAGCCGAGTTATTTGAAGATGTTGCTCGAATTCATGAAAGTCGTAACCTTCTGTTATATAAGCGAAATGAAGAGACGACTAAAAGAAACGGTTCGGTCGAGGATGCGCTCAGCTCTCAAAGATCTGGTTTACAACGATACTTCTCCGCTGTGGGAAAACACCGCAAGAATAGTTTGAGCGGGAGCGAATCATCTGAAGATATTAATCGAACTCGCCCTCTGTTTCCACCCGGAGATTCGTGTGTATCCATTAACGCCGCAAGACGGGTTTTGAGTCGAGAAGTTCGCGACAAGGATTTACCTCCTGTTGATCGCGTTCGCCGAGGCGACGATGTCATCGCTCTTGTTAAGCCATCCTCGTTCAGAATCGATTTCATTCTCGATATTTTCCAGTGGCGAGACACAATTCTTCCCGATGTCGTTCCGCAAGTTCTTTTGGCCATATGTCTTGCTGTTTTCGCGCAAGGTGCAAAATTTTTATCGTGTGGCTCGCAAGTAACGGACGCTTCTCAGTGTTTGATTGCCATGGATCCGACTGCTCACGGCATCGCCGCGATAGCGCTTGGCTTTTTGCTCGTCTTCCGTGCAGATTGGGCGTACGATCGATATTACGAAGCAAAAGAATGTTTAGGCCGTTTGCACGTCGCTTTGAGAAACGTAAACGTCATAACATCGTCATTTCTTCGTCCAATCGATTACGAAAATGGTGAAAAGCCGTATGAAGGAGATTACGAATATTCATCCGCTCGCAAAACAAAGCCGAGTAAGGAAAAGTTTGACAAGGACAGTGAAATGTGCGAAGAGGCGAAAATGGAAATCCTTCGTCTAACAAACATTGCTTACGCATCAGTTCGCGTTCAAGTTCGCGAGGCTCGCGTTGGAGATGAGTTTGGAAGAGCGATGAATTCTGAATGCATCTTGACCGAAGATCCCTACGGATGTCCTAAAATACCAGACTTATTACTCGTTCGTGAAGAAAAGACTGAAGAGGAGCAACCGATGGATTCTGTTTCTATGGATGCATCCACGTTCAAAAAATCATTTGCAGATGTTCCAGTTCCTTCAAGATGCGCTTTTGCTTGTCTTCAAATTCAAAGAATCATTGAACATCAGCGCAGACTAGGTCATATAAGTGAACGTGCGGCGTTTGAAGTATATCAAACTTTGGAGGAGACTCTTGCGGCTTTAAGAGCGGCGAACAGAGTGGCTACAACACCCATTCCTCGAGCATTTACTCATTTATTGCAATTGGTTCTATTTTCTTTCGTATTCACTGCACCGTTTGTATTTTCGGTGACGTTCAAGTGGATTGCTTTCATTCCATCTGGAATCGTCGTCATATCTTGTTACGGCATTAACGAGATGGGCACGGCTATGGCAGATCCATTCAATTGGACAAGCCCTTCTCATGATTTGAGCGAACTCGGAAGAAGGTTGGCACGAGAATCAGCTCAAATTCATGAGTTCAAGCGCATTTTCCTAGGAAGATATCGTGGCGAAGTTCTTAGTGTTTCCCAGAACAGCCAAAACGACTTTCCGTCAGAAGATATACCGCCGGCGTCACCGGAGCAGTTACAAGTTGCCAAAAAAATCAGCGACGGGGGTGGGATCGCTTCAAAGCAAGATGATGATCGCGCGAGAAACATCGCACGAGTATCAGAAAAGCTCTTTAACAATGTTTCTAAGAAGGAATCTCTTGGTCTTGGTGCAAGTTCTTCTTCCCAAAAAATGATCGATATATCAACTTCTGTGCAGAAACGTCGATTCACAAAGTTGGACTTTTTCACGGGCCTTTTCTCTTGGAAGAATACAGTTTTACCAGGTATCGTTGGGCCTACATTATTTGCTGGTTTAGTCTCTTTGCTTGCTAACTATACTAAAGTGAAATCGTGCGGTAGGAATGTGACCTCTCACCAAGATTGCGTGTACGCCTTTAGTGACACCGCGCACTCCATTTGTGGTGGTATTATCGGCTTTACGTTATGTTTTCGCGCAAGTATAGCATACTTCCGCTATTACGAAGCGAAGAAATTTATGGGTGCGTTGTGTGAAAGTGCACGGAACTTTGCATGCGGCTCGTTGGCATTCCTCAGACCCGATTTGCCGGGGGAGCTGAGATATGACGAAGGCACAATAAGCGGCAAAGAGGCGGAAGCGTTTCTGAACTCTGTTGAACTTCTCGATGAATTTAGAAGGTTATCGAACTGTTTGTTTGGCCTTATTCGACACATTGTGCGTGAAACGAGACACGGTGTACGCAGAGAAGGTTCGAGAAAAAGTACGAGTATTGATTACAGCGAATTAATTTCTGATGACCCTTGCGGTAATCCTTCGCTTTCTTTACTTCTCACAGGAAGTGAAATGAAATTCTTATCCACAAAGCTCCCTGCATCGCGTCCTGCGCTAATTGTTGCTAAATGTCAAAAACTTGTTGAGGAGGCGCGCAAAAGGAACGAAATTTCCGAACGCGGCGCTTTTGATCTATATAGCGACCTTAACGATTGCTTACAAGCGTGCAACAATCTTGAAAGAATCAGCGAGACGAAGATGCCGTGGATATACCTTCATTTGCTGAACTTTGCGCTGTTTGCCTTTGTCTTTTCTGCACCGTTTATATTCACCGCTGGTTTCGGATGGCTATCACCAGCACCGGCTATGCTCGTCGCTATTGCGTTTTACGGAACAGCTGAGGTTTCCAGAAATATGGAAAATCCATTTGATTACGACAACGATGGCCACGACATTGAAGCGGCGGGACTTGCTCATTACAAAGAGTCACGAATGCTTCGCCAAGCTACTTTTATTTGGGCATTACCTCACTCTATATCAACGATTTTAAGTTCTGGTAAAAATTTAATGAGTGTTCCCCTGGTTTCTAAAGTAGATGCAGTCGTGGATGCCGGTTTTCCAGAAGCGATAGTAACTGAAACCACGAGCGTGGATGGTTCTGAATCTGACTTGAAGAATATCAGCGATGATATCGAGTCCGTTCAAGTAAATAAAACGGTGGAGAAAAAGGAGAAAGCTGTTGTCGTGAGTGGTAAAATTGAGGCTGAAAGTCGCTCACACGCTCGCGTTTTCCGTGATATTTTTAAGTTTCGCAACACTGTCTGGTCTAAACTTATTCCACAGTGCGTTATGGCCGGATTGCTAGCATGTCTCGCGCAAGCGGCGAAAGTATGGAAGTGTGGATCGGATGTTCGCGACCTAACTCAATGTCAAGTTACGTTTTCAAAAGACGCGCATACCGCCGTTGCTTCGATTTTGGCTTTCGTAATTGTTTACAGATTTCGCTATGCATACGAACGATACTACGAAGCTAAGGTATCATTAGAGAAGCTCAGATGCGCTTTGAGAAATGTAAATTTAGGTGTAAGTGCGTTCGTTGACCCGCGTTTACTTTTTACTGAGTGTGAATGTGTAAAAGTGACGACGGCAGAAACACATAGTATGACTATTCGTGTATCACCGCGAGCACATGTGCTGAGATTGACGACTTTGTTTTTCGCTCTAACGAGGGTATATCTTCGCGAGGCTACGTTGGAATTCGGTCCTAACAATGAAGTTATTCATTGCGGTGATAAGAATGTACTCGTCGATGATCGATACTCTGGTGGAGCTCCAAATCTTGGGCGATTATTGGACAAACATCTCTTTGAATCCGAGAAAGATGATGACAGACTCTCCGATGATATATTACAAATCAGTGACCCTGTCGGACGCTTGAATTACGTAGCGACTAAGATGCACGCGTTAATTGAAAATCTCAGAATCAATAGCTCTGTATGCGATCGTGGTACCGCAGATATCCACCGCGAGATCCGACGCGCGTTGTCAGCTGTCACGAGCTGTCATAGGGCAGCCCACACGCAAACACCACGAGTTCTGGTTCATGCAATAAATGTTATCGTGTTCTTTTTTGTGTTTTCAAGTCCGCTTTTGTTCACGGCGAGTTTTAAATATGCAGCTTTCTGGCCTGCAATTTTAGTCGCGCTCTGTTTCTACGGAGTTCTGGAAGTAGGAGAAAGATTGGAAAAGCCATTCGGATGGGAGAAACCAAACCATGATTTGTCCATTTTCGGTCAGAAACTCTGGAGTGAGTGTGAAGCTTTGCATGAAGTCGTCGATGATTCTAATAATAATACCGCGGATTACGAGGCAATTATGAAGGTCAAACAATCCGTATCGCCAACTTTGGCGCGTTCGAAAACGGAAGATCAAGATTTATGCAAAAAATTGGAAAAGGTCAATCAAGTGCAACAACATCACCCGAATGCGTCATCGCTACCGCCGTCGTCGTCGGCGACGGATACGAGTACGATGGAAAAGATAAAACCGGCGAGGGGTAAATTCAACTTCATCACCGAGCTATTTCAAATGCGAGGAACGATATACGCGAATTGTGTTCCGCAGCTCCTTTGTGCCGTGTTTGTAGCTTACTTCGCCACGATTCTTAAGGAAGTGTCATGTGGAAAGTTATCTAACTCAATGAATACTGGTGATTGTTTCGTGTCGTTTGATGCTACCGCACATCGTTTGACTGGTGTCGTTGTAGGTTTCGCGTTATCACATATTGCGCACGTGGCGTATCGTAAATGGTACGAAGTTCTCTGCGCTTTGGATGAGATGTATAATTCTGCGCGCTCGATAAATGTTATGACCGCAACGTGCATTGGCCATAACAACGGTAACACTTCTAATAAAAAGATTGTTATGAAGCGAAGCTTTTTCAGTCGCAGCGCAAACGATGAAGATTTCTCAAAGCAAAAAGCTCTGAACTTCTTCTATAGCGTTGATAGCGTGCATAAGGGCGAAGTCGATCCGCTTGCGTTGCAAGAACGTATTCGTCGCTTGTTGGACCTTGCGCTTGTTTTCGCGAAAAGAAGTGTACGTGATCACCGTCTCGGTGTTCCTGTACTTTCCTACGTTGGTGGTGATATTGAAAAGGCTTCGAAGGGGAAACCAGTATCTGCTCGCGGAGGCGGTATCTTTGTTATTAAGGCTCTCGATAATTATGATATGGATGACTCGAGTGCTGGAGAACCTACCGTCGCGGGTGTTCTCGCGCACATGAAAAATGATGCCAACATAAAAAACGCAATGGCGGAAACTTCTCAACAAAGTAGAGCTTCAGTTTGCGTCGCCGAGCTCCAACGCACGGTTGAATTTGCGAGAAAAAATGCACTTGTTAGTGACGAAGCCGCTTTTGATTGCTACAATTATTGCGAGGAATTTTTGCAATCTCAAACGACAATACTTCGAGTCGTGGACACGCCTGTGCCTAAATTATATAGACATATTGCGCTTACTACGCTCTTCTTTTACGCCTTTTCGGCACCGTTTTCTTTCGCGAGCACTTTTGGTTGGCTCTCGCCGGTGCCGAGCGCAGTACTCGTTCTGGGATTTTATGGCGCCGCAGCCGTTGGCGAAGTATTGATCGATCCGCTGTCGTGGTCGATTCATTCGCACGATGCAAACCGAGCGAGTCGCCGAGTTATACTCGACAACGACGTTATTTATAATTCAGTTAAAACGAGATCTTTTTAAAAACATATTTATTACATTAAACCATGATGTTTCTTTCACTCACTCGCTACTTGTTCATTTTTAAGCAGAAATCTTCCGCCTTTTCTTCGCTAATCTCCTAATAATCGTCCGTCTCCCACCGACGGTCTTCTTCCTCGCTAAAAACCCGTGCCTTCGTTTTCTCACTAAATTCGACGGTTGATACGTCAAATGCGTCTTACACTCCATCGCCCCTCGATCG